>NIWG01000154.1_pt1 | contig 28447 bp, 39 predicted proteins | sample 1523271 | NCBI WGS metagenome assembly NIWG01 (sample SAMN06894523, study PRJNA379456) | ciliate metagenome | isolation source: three single ciliate cells amplified by MDA sediment | place: USA: Santa Barbara Basin
GAGGATTAATGTAAATCCCAATTAGGAGATTTAGATAATGAATTTATATACAACAGGAGAAGATAAGATGAAGGGAACTGCAAAGAGATTTGCTATAGTTTTTATTTCATCATTTATCTTCTCCTTCTTTTTTCTTTTTTCAGTTTCAGCAGAATTACAAATAGGTTTGCCTGGCAATTCTGAAGAAATAGGAATTAATATTGTTCCAGATCCAATTTATGGAAACATTACAAACTATTACAATGTTACAAACATTAACCAAACAAATTACATTGAAGGAAACCAAACCTTCAACCAATCTCTAACCGATGCAAAATATATTTGGCAAGTTGAAGAACCAAATCTAAATGTTAATAGTTCTTCATGGTGGGCTGGATTGAATAATTATGTTGCTGGTTGGTTTGTAAAGACAGGAACAAGTTTAGGATTTAATGAAACAAAACTAACTTCTTTTATTGGTGGTTCTTTTGTTAAAAAGTCAGGAGATACAATGACTGGTGATTTAATTATTACTCAAAATAATAGTATAATTCTTGGAAATATTAATCCAAGAATAAAGGATAATAAGATTCTTTCAGAAGGAGGGTTTGCTTCTTATGGAGGATATTGGGGAAAGAATACTGGAAAAGAACCATATTTTAAAATGTATTCAAGTGATGCAACTAAAATTAAAGAAGGAACTACTGGTTCTTTTAATAGTGCAACAAATGTGTTTTGTGATTATACTGCCGATAATTTTGAAGCAAGTGATGCTTCAAGACCTACAAAAGTTTTAACTGTTTTTAATTCAACTTATGAAGGTGCTATTGCAGAGATTAGTTCTTTCTTAAATTCAAGTTGTATTGTTTTAGAAAAGAATCCAGGATGGGATTCAGGTTTTTCAGGTTATGTATGGGAGATAAGAACTGGATTAAAAATAAATTTTAATGATGGAGAAGCATATAAGTTTGTAGTTGGTAATCATGAAGAAAGTTTATTTAAGATTGGAATACCTAATGGAACAGGTTCTAAAGGTGTTTATATTTATGATGCTGCAGGAATAGATAATCATAAAGCACTTAAAATAGATGTTGATTCAAAAGATTATGATGGTGTAGTTGGAGCAAATATCTTTATGAGTTCTTCAACAGGTGTAGATGGAATATCCTCTGATGCAATAAGTTTAGAAGGAGATGCAACTGGTTTTAATAATAGTTTATTACATTTTATTGATATTAGTTTATTGGGACAAGGTTCAGGAAATGATGTAGATGTTATTCATATTCAAGGTTTACCAGATGATGGACACATACTTCACCTGGGTTCTTTAAATGATATTGATAGAGCATATTATGACAATGGTGCGGGAACAACGGTTGATGCTACTACCGCTTTTACTTCACAATCTACTGATGTAACTTTATTTGAAAATGACAATTCAATAATCTATATTGGAAATGATATGAATTTTACTTCAATAGGTATTTCACTTTCAACAGAAGGAAACAAGAATATCTTAGCAGAATATTATTATTGTGATGGTTCTGGAACTTGGAAAGAATTAACAGGGGTTGTTGATACAACAGGGGGTTTTACAACTTCAGGGACAATCGGTTTTGTTAATCCAAGTGATAGAGGATTGTGTAATGAAGAAATAGATTCAACTGCTTTTGCAGATGCAACAAATCATAATTATATTGCAGTTAAAAGAACAAGAACTGCATATCCTGGACAAAAACCTGTAGAAAATTTGTTTAGTATTTCTGGAGGTGGAGAATATCTTTATATGGATAAATATGGATTGAAACCAATAGGAAGTGCAGGTGCACCTTATACTTGTGACCAAACAAGATTTGGACATGCTTATACAGACAGTGTTTCAATTTCCAAACTTTGGTGTGATGGCTCAAGTTGGCAAGAATATGCAACAACGACAGATGTGACAACACACAATAATTTAGGGGGCTTACAAGGTGGACAGGCAACAGAATATTATCATTTAGAAGCTGGGGAATATTCTGAAACAACAGATTGGTTGGCAGCAGTAACTTTAGGGGATGATGGAAATATAACTCAAGATAGTAATGGTTGGTTCAAAGGTTTATTTAATTGGAGTACAATTTCAAGTTACTTATCTTTTGATGGTGCTAATTTAGATTTTAATGAAACACTTTTGAATAATACAATTGATAATCGTGCTGCGAGTTTTAATGATTCGCTGGCAAGTTATGTTGATGGCCAAGATAGTTCTTACAATGCTTCTATGAAAATTTATGTTGATGCTGTTAATAGTTCTCAATCAAGTTGGGTTGATAGTGTTTTCTTAAAAATTGCAAATATGTTTAGTAAGTCAGATATTACTGGTATGGTTTCTGGAAATGTTAGTGCTGTTAGAGATGACATTGATTCTAATTGGACAGATTTGGAAACTCGGAAGTTGAATGTTTCTGACCAGAGATTTAATGAGAGTTCTTATTCTGATGCTAGGGATGTTGTGTTTAATGATTCGATGAAGAATTATGTTGATGCAAGGGATGTTGTGTTTAATGATTCTGTGAAAGGTTATGTCGATAGTCAAGACAGTTCTTATAATTCTTCTATGAAGAATTATGTTGATGTTGTTAATAGTTCTCATTCAAGTTGGATTAATACAATTTTCTTAAAGATTACAGACATGTTTAGTAAATCGGATATTACTGGGATGGTTTCTGGAAATATTAGTGATGTTCGAGAAGACATTAATTCTAATTGGACAGATTTGGAAAATAGAAAATTAAATGTTTCTGACCAGAGATTTAATGAGAGTTCTTATGCTGATTCACAAGATAGTTCTTACAATGCTTCGATTTATGCTTATGTAAATTCTCAAGATAGTTCATTTAATACTTCTATGAAGAATTATGTTGATGCTAGGGATGTTGTGTTTAATGATTCTGTTGCTAGTTATGTTGATGTTCAAGATCTTGCGTTTAATGTTTCGGCTGGCGCGTATACAGATAGTTTAATTGGGTCTGTAAATACTACTGTAAATATTGAGAGTTTATTGGTTAGTGCTAATGCTGTTGTGAGTAATTTGAATGTTACAAATACTTTACGTGTTGGAAATAATTTTATTTCGTCTGATGCGACTGGCTTGAATATTTCTGGAGGGGATGTGAACTTTGGAGGAAGCTGGACAGACGGGGGTGTGACTCTTTCAAGAGGAGATATTTTTGCTCAAGGACTTTATGTTTATAATATTACAAGTTTGGGTGTGAGTACGTTGAATATTAATGGTTCGCTTATTCCTGCAACTGGATTTGATAATACCTTTGATATTGGGAGTACTAGTTTAAGATGGAAGGATTTGCATTTGGGTGGAGAAGTTTTTTCAAATGGGACAGGAGATAATTATTTTAGAGGGAATGTTGGAATAGGCACAACTTCCCCTGCTACTGATTTACATATTTACTCCGATGAAAATACCCAATTAAGACTACAAACTCTTGCGAATTCTTCAGCCTTTCTTTTATTTCAAGCAGGTGCAGTTGAGATTGGAAGATTTCAATACAATGGAGGAAGTGTGGCAACTGACCCTTTTCATGTTATTTTAAAAGCTAAAAATTCTAATGGTGTGATAGATTTTGAAATTAGAAATGATAGACAAATGTATATTGATAGAAATAGAATTAATATGTCTAAACCTTTATATGTTTCAAATAGTTTAATTGCAGGTTCAGATAATGTTGAGGTTTTAAATAATTTAACTGTTAATGAAAGAGTTGGAATAGGAACTGATTCCCCAACACACAAATTAAATGTTGTAGGAGATTTAAATGTTACAGGAACTTCTTACTTAGGAGATTTGGTTTTTAGTTCTGATGAAATAACTGTTGGAACAATTTGGGCAAAAGATGAAATCTTGAATTTGAATAATAGTTTATATGTTAATAGTAGTGATGGAAATGTTGGAATAGGAACTAATTCTCCAAAAGGTTTGTTACAAGTAGGAAATGGAACTGATTCTCCTTCAATAGGTGCAGATATTTATTTAGGAAAAGCATCACCAGACATGATTATAAGGGATACAGATAATGATGTGGAGGCAAGGTTTTCTGTATTTAGTAGTGGGGCAATTTATGGAACAGTAACAAATGATGATTTATTTTTTAGAACAAATAATTTAAATAGGATTGTTATTGAAAATAGTGGGAATGTTGGGATTGGCACAGCTACACCAGCATCAACTTTAGAAGTTGAGGGAACAATTAAAGCTGGGAATGTTAATGATGCGACAATTAATAATTTTCAAATTGAAACAGAGATGAGCAACGATTATGCAGGAATAAGAGCTTATTCTTCTGATTCTTCAAAATATGGGAATATAATTGCCGCAGGTTCAGGGGCATCTGCAAGTTTATTAGCAGCTGGAACAACTGAAGCAGGAAGTTATTTAGGAATATCAAGAGCAGACTCAGGGAGTTTGGTTTTTGTTGGTGGTCATTCTAATATTTTAAACTACCACGAGGAGGATATGTATTTTGGAACAAATAATATTTTAGCCATGACTATTGATGGTTCTACGCAAAATGTTGGAATTGGAACTGATTCACCCGACACTAATTTGCATGTAAAAAGTGCTGCGGCTACTCTTTCCAAAGTAGAGGTTACTGATACTGATTCTTATGCTGTGATTTCAGCAGAATCCAATGGAGGAGATATCAGGCTTGGAACATGGGGAACAACAGCGGTTGGAACTAGTGCAGGAAATGCTATTGCTGATACTTCTGCTTTATTCACAGTTGGAGGTGATTTAACAATACAAACTTATAATGATAATAATTTGATATTTGGACAAAATGATGCTGAAGTTATGAGAATTGATACTAATGGAAATGTTGGAATAGGCACAAAGACACCAGCTTCAACTTTAGATGTTAATGGGAGTATTACTGTTTTTGGTGATATAAAAACAGATGCTTCAACTACAAATACATTTCTTGGTGTAGGTGCTGGAGAACTTGTCGATGGCTATGATACTAATAATGTTGCTATTGGAAATAATGCCCTTAGTTCATTAGACCCTGGCGACCTAAATGTTGCAATTGGTTATAATGCACTTAAAAATTTTACTGGAGCAGGATATAATACAGTAATTGGAGCAAATGCTATGGAATCTGCAACAAGTGCTTGGTTAAATGTAGCAATAGGGAAAGGTGCAATGGTCAAACATTTAAATGGAGATGATAATGTTGCTGTCGGGGTTGGTGCCTTATCTGGTTCTACAGGAGGACATTCAAATATTGCTGTGGGAAGACAGGCAGGAGATACAATTACTACTGGAGATAATAATATAATTATTGGTGATAGAGTAACGGTAGTTTATCCACATGTTAATGGACTTTTAAATATCGGGAATCTTATTTATGGAACGGGTTTAACAGGAGTAGCAGGTTCAACACCTGTTAGTGGGAATGTTGGAATTGGCACAAATGCCCCAACATATAAATTACACATAGCAGACAGCACAGATTCAACACAATCAACTTTCTACGGAACTGGTTTAAAGATAGAGAGTGACACTCTAGCAAGAATTTATTTTGAGGATACAGGTGCAGGTGTAAATGAAAAACTATTTGCTTTACAAACATCTTCTGGTCTAACTAAGTTTGCTTCATTTAATGATACTGGTTCTTCTCTTAATAATGCTATTTTAGTTATGAATCATACTTCAGGATTTGTAGGGCTTGGAACAACAACCCCAAACTTCACACTTGATGTTGTAGGAGATATTTATGCAACAGGAAGTATTACTCAAGGTTCAAGTGCTAAACTTAAAACAAATATAGAAGAACAAAGCATATCCACTTTTGATTATTCAAACATTAAACAACAGAAATGGAACTATGTAGATAAAAAACCAGTATTTGAAACTCAACAAAAAGAAAAAGATAAAGATGTTTGTGTTGAGGAAGTTAAGAAAGAAGCAGAAGAAGAATGTTCAATAAGTTCAGAAACTAATGAAACAAGTTGCATAACAATTCCAGCAGAATATAAAACAACCTGCCACACAGAAAAAGAATACTATAATGAAACAATTCAAGTTGGAACACAAAATGTTACAAGAACTTCAATTAATTATGGTTTTATGGTTGATGATACTCCACTAAAATGTAGAAAAGGAATGGGCTATGATATTGTTTGTTTACTTACAGATTTCATACCAAATAGAGTTGCAAAGGATAAAGCACAAGATGATAGAATGGAGATGTTAGAAACTGAAAACATAGCAATGAAGATTTCACTTTGTAAATTAGGAGCAACAAAATGGTGTTAAAGATCCTAATAGGAATTACAATTGGAATACTTTTAGTTTACACAGTAACAGCTTTCACAATGGTTAAGTTTGAACCAAATTCAAAACTCACAAAAATCTATTCTAAACCCTTGTGTGATACAATAAAATTAACAAAAGTTGTAAGCTGTAAAGAAAGAGAAATAGAAGCTGATTTTAAAAGAGATACAAAGACAGAAACAACATTAATAGATTTCGAGGGTGTGATTAGAAGTGTTGAGAAACAGAAAGTTAAAGATAGTTTGGATATTAAAAAATGAAAAGATTTAAAAAGAAAGAAACACATTGTAATGAAATGAAGGGGACAACACTACTACTTATATTTACAATTTTATTCTTTAACATCTTTGTTGTAAGTGCTGCAAATATTGATCCTGCAACACAGGGAGATACAAAGTTAATTTATCAGACTTGTAATAATTGTACTTATTGTAATATCTCAAGAGTGACAAATCAAGATGATATTGTCTTAGTTTCAAATTTACCTTTTGATAAAGATGGAACATATTATTCAAAGACATTAGATGCTGGAAACTCCTCAACACTAGGGACACATACTTATTGTTATGATTGCGGAAATACAGTTGAATCTGAAACAGGTTGTATTGACTATGAAGTGACACCAACTGGAAGAGATGGCAGTTCAAATATAGTTTTCTTTGTAATTGTAATTGTACTTGTTTACGGAATAACTTTCATGGGATTCTTTTATTCAAAGAACATACCAATAACTATTCTTGGTGGAATGCTAATGATCTTCTTAGGTTTATACATGATTAGAAATGGAATTATAATTTATAGAGATGACCTAACAAACTACTTATCATATGTAACAACCGCACTAGGTTTCATAATTTCAAGCTGGGCTTCATTAGAATGGTTTGATATAATATAGATAGAAGGGGGTAAATAAAATGAGCGAAGATAAAAAAACAAACAAAATAGCAGTTGTAAAAGACTTACCAACAGCAATCGTAAGAGTAGCAGAAGATGAGAATACAAAAGAAAAGTATGATCTAATCACAATGGAGGATGCTATGACTGAGATATTAGAAAAAGTAAGAGAAATTGCAAAGGCAACAGTTGGCAAATGATTAAAGCAACTTTTAGATATGGGGGTGAAATAGTTGAGGTTATTGTAAGATGGAACGATGTTCTATTTTACAATACTCACTCTCAAATGACAACACCAATTAGTGGATTGAAATTAAGTAAGGCTGGAGTATTAAAAGAATTTCCAGAACTAGAAAACAATCCAGATTGGAAGAAGATAGCAATAGATAATTTCAACAAGTTAATAAGGAGTATGAAAACAGAAATGGAAAAAATAGAATATATAAAAGACGAATTAAAAAAATATGGTTATGTACCAATGTTCTCACAAAGAGAAGGACACAGACCAATCAAATTTAAATGAACAAAATAAAATGGTTAAACAAGTAGTATGGGACACATTAATAACAGGAGGAGTATTGGGAAGCATAGTACTCTTTGTATGGTCGAGAGTAACCAAGATGACAATACCAGAACTACTAAGAGAAGCAAAAGAGTTCTTTGTAGGTGGGGCAGAAGATATAACAACGGAGGCAATGGTTTGGAATGAGTGAAAAAGGAAAATTATTAAGTTTATTAAGATTCTACGGAAAGAATGGACAAAAGATAGAACTGAAAGTCCTAGATAGATTAATTATGGGAAAGGTAATAAAATATCCTGGATTGTTTTGTGGCTCAGTAATAATAAAAACAAACAGTGGAGAATTAGCAAAATTCTTTATTCAAGACATTGAAGTTGATTCTATCTTTCCAAGTGAACAATTTAAGAAAGAGATAAAAAAAAGAATAAACATTCCAAAATCTGTAAAGAAAAAAATATGGAGAAGATTATTCGGAGAAAGGTTTAGAGGTAATTGTCCTGTTTGTAAAGAGGAGATAGAAAGAGATGATTTTGAAGCAGGACACATAATCTCAGTTAAAAATGGTGGCTCAGATAATGAAGATAACTTACAACCAATTTGTAAGGAATGCAATAGGAGTATGGGTGATGAAGATTTAAATGAATTTAAAAGGAGATTCCATTAGATGGCAAATAATGAAATGAGTGAACAAGATGCACAGAACTTATTAAGAGAGTTTGCACAAGGCAAACAGAATGTTCACACTTTCTTTACAGATATAATAAAATCAGAAGATACAACAAAGACAGGTAATTTAACACAAGAAGAATTAGGTGTTCCAAAACTTCCTGTTAGAACATATAAAGAATTAGCTTTATTCTCAGAAGACATTTATGGAGATGCTTCTTGGAAAGATTACTTTAATAAGATGTCAGAAATACAAACTGCAACAAGTCTGTCAAAGGAAGGAATATTGATAAAGTTATCAGTAACAAATAAAAAGGAATTGGCAGACATGACACCCTCAAAGAAGAAAAATAAAGGTTGGTTCAACAAGGGAAGGACCAATGAGGAAGGATAAATTGAAAGGAGGATTAAGATGGAAAAAATAAATGTTAGAGAAATGACAAAAGAAGTTGAAGAAACAACAGAAGAAAATGTAGTTCCAAATATGAATGATAAGGTTTCAGAAATATATGATGCACTAGAAAGGAAAATTAAAGAAAGGTTGGATTGGAGTTATTAAAATAGATGAGAATGGAAATATCTCTGGAGATAAAGAAAAGATTGCTGGTGGATGTTTCAAAGAGAAAGGTTCAATTGGTGGTTATCACGCAACAGATGGAAGAGAGATTCTATTTTGGGAAGGAAAGTTTCCTGTAATCTTGCAACAAACTTGGAAAATAAATCCCATAAATGTTAGAAAATCAGAAGAAGAAAAGAATCAAACTTATGGACAGCCATACATTATGGCTAGAATGCTTGCAGATGTAATTAAAATAAAAGCAAAAGGATCTGCTGGATTACTATGGGTAATCGGTATTGCAGTTCTAGGATATATAGGATATGCTGCAATGACTGGAGGATTATAATATGACTTTTGAAAAGAAAAAGTGGAATAAATATACTACGACTAGAATTAGAAATAACAATAGCCAGAGGATCATTGAAATTAAATTAAAAGACGAAGGAGAAAAAGAAGTGGAAATTTTAAAAGCAAACGACCAAAAAGGATATAGTTCAATTTCTTGGATCTTGAAAGAAAAATGGGGAATAGACATGACACCATTAAAAGATAAAGAGAAAGAGAAGAAAGAGTTTGAAGAAGAAATGGAATTTTTAAATAGCAAGGTTTAGTACATATTTAAAAAGAAAGATTACTAGTAATAAGTATGAAACTAAAGGACTTTGTTAATCTAACTTTGAATAAGAGAAACAACCAGACTTCTTTCCATCTTAAAAAAAGAGAAATGAAAAGAGAAGGAATTAATATTAATGATATTTTAGATGTAGATTTATACAAAAAACTAAAGGAGTTTAAAAAAGGATAATGGCAACACTAAGAGAATCAAGAGCTCAAGTAACTGCACAGAGAAAACAGTTAGAAACTCAAAGAAAGAAAGTCCAAGAGGTTGAAACTTCTGCAAAGAAATCTAGGGAACAAATAGTTCAAGTAAAAGAAAGCCTGCCTGAAGTAAGAGGGCAACAAGCATTAAGACAAAAGTTTGCTGGAATGAAAGGAAGAGCACAAAGAAGAAAGATTGCTGGGGTTGAAAAAGAATTAACTGGAAAGGAAATGGAGGTTAAAAAGTTTGAGAAAGAAGTTATTAAACCTGCACGAGCTGAAATAGCTTCAGCAGATGTTCAACTATCACAAGTAGAGGCTCAAGTTACAAAAGCTGAGAGAGAACAAGCAGCATATAGAAAAGCTTTGAAAGTTGCAGATTCTAGTAATGCTTTTGCAGTATTTAGTTTAGAATCTGGTTTAGAAAAGAAATATTATAAAATGATTAAACGAGATAGAGCAAAAGCAAAAGCAGATATTGAATCAATTAACAAAGGAGTTGTTCCAGCAGATATTCAAAAGAGGTTAGATGTTTTACAATCAAGAGGTTTAACTGAGGAAAAGGCTTGGAGTGCTCTGGGATATAAGTTTGAAGAAAAGATTGATAAGATAAATGTTAATATGCCAAGAGCAGAGAAGATTAATGTAAAAGGTGTTTCTATTTCGGATTTTGAAGTGAAACCACAAGACTTGAGAAGCAGAATACCACCACAAGTAACTGGAACAAGTGCAATGACTGGTGCAGCGATTTCTAATTTTGAAGCAACTAATAGAACTAGAAATATAAACAAATATGTTCCTGGAGTTGGAGTTGTTCTTGAAACACCAGGTGTTTTACAAGATACTAGATCTACAGTTATCACAAGAGGTTTTACACCAGTAGAATATGAAGCAATTAATGTGGCACAAGAAAGGGGGAATATTAATTTTAAAGTAAATGCAAATAAGTTTTCAAGTAAATTTGGAGAAGTTGTTTCAGGAAGCCCACTTTTAAGAGACATATCAAATATAAAAATTCCTACAGTAGGCTTAGATAAAAAAGGAATTAATCCAAGTGCATTAGGTTTAGATGATTCTAGAAAGGTAACAGTTGGAGTAGCAACTAGGAATATTGTTGGAAGAATTGGAAAAGCATCTAAATTTGTAGGAAAACAATATGTAGAAATGGGAACTGCACTTAAAGGAACTAAGGTTGAAAAATATGCTCCAGGACTTCCAGAGACAGTAAGTGTAGTTGGAGGAACAGCAGGAAGAGCAGCACCTTATGTTATAGTTGCTCCAACATTAACAGGTTTTGCAGCATTAACTGGAGCAGAAACAATTTCAGCAGTTGAAGATGTTAAAGACATAGAGAAGAGAGAAGCAACTGGAGAAATAGTAACTCTTGAAGAAAAAGAATCTGCTTACAAAGGAGTGGCAGTCCCAAGTTTATTATTTGTTGGAGGAACAGCAGCAGTAGGATATTCAAAAGTAAAGAGGTTAGATTTATTAAAAGGAAAGACAGTAACAAAAGCAGACTTAGCTAAATTAGAAACACAAATTCCAGATAAATCTATTGCATTTGAAAAATCAGTAGATGGAAAAGACATATTAGTTGTTGGATCTAAAAAGGAAGCAGGAAGAGTTGGAGTAGATACAGTAACAGAATTTGAAGTTATAAAAGTAAAAGGTGGAGTTCAAATAGGAAAAGGAACTGGGACACAAACAGTAACAAAGAAATCATTATTGTTTAGAGACAAAGATGTTGTTAGCACAAGAAAATTTACTTTCTCTGGTGGAGCAGAGCCAACAAAAGCAACAATAGTAAAAGGTGGAAAGAAAACAATATTAGAAAAAGCATCAAAAGATCCTAGAAAAGCACAAGCATTTCAAGGAGAATTAGAAATACTAGGAAAAGAAAAGGGAGCAAAATTAACAAGACAACCATTTGTTGGAATTGGAAAGAAAGTAAAAAAGAAACCAACAATTGAAGTTGTTAGTGAAGAAGTAGCAGCAGAAGGAAAAAGAACTTCTGAATTATTAAAAGGAGTTGATGAAATTACAGTGGCAGTTGGAAAGAAAGTATCTAAAGCAAGAGCTCCAAAAGATATAATTGTATTTGATAAAAGTGGAAAAGAGTTCGCCAAAATACCTGGAAAAGGAAAAAAGAATGTTATTGTAAAAGATTTCGATTCAGGAATAGTAGTATTAGATGAGAAAGCAGGAACAGAATTTTTAAAGAATATTCCAAAAGATATTAAGGATTTACCAAAGCCAGCAAAGACAACAAAGCCAGGTGAAGTAAAATTAGATAGTATTGGTGGAGAAAAAGGTTTCGTAGAGATGAGTGGATTAAAATTAACTGATGTAGCTAAAGCAAAACCAACAAAGACTGTAACATCAGAAACAATAAAATTAGTTGATGATAAAAAAGACTTACTTTTAATAGCAGATGAAAAAAAGATGGTGGGAGGAATAACAGGTCAAGTAGTTGAAGAAACACAATTAGCCTCAACACCAGTTACAATTATCTCAGAAACTAAAGCAGTAACATCAAGAACAGCAACACCAGTAATACTTGATAAAAAAATAGAACAAAATAAAGTAGCAATAATTGAAGATGTCCAGACAACATCAACAATAACAAAACCAAAAATGGATTTTAAAGTATCTAAAATAAAAGAACAAGCAAAAGAAAAAACAATAGGAATAACTAATGCAAAAGATTTCAAAACAATACAAGCACAAGAAACTACTACAAAACCAGCATTTGGATTTAAGAGTTTGTTTAGAAAAGCAGTAGCTAAGAAAACAAAATTAGTCACATCTTCAACAACTAAAGCACCACCAACACCAACAACAACAACTCCAACAAGAATAATCCCTCCACCAGAATTAACAACACCAAAAGAAAAAGGAACAACAAAAGTTAAAGCAACAGATATATTCAAAGTATTAGTTGCTAAAGGTGGAAAGGATATTGAGATTGGGGAATTTGAAACTTTAAGAGAAGCAAAAGCTGGATTAAAGAAAAGATTACTAGGAACTTTAAGAGCAGGAGGAGTGATTAAGAAAGGAGGAAAGAAAGTTAAAGTTAATCTTGGATTTGGATTTAGACAAAGTAAAGTTGATTCTTTTAGAGTTGTCCAAAGAAAAGAACAAAGATTTGGAACTGGTGGTGAAACAAGAGAAGCACAGTTCTTCAAAAAAGAAAGAGGTTTCTTTTAAAATGAATAAAAGGGGCTTTGCATTAATTTATGGATTAATGTTGGGGGTTGTAGTTTTAGTATTAGCTTTAGGATTAGCACCTTCAATGAAAGTAACTGTTGATGAAACAATGAATGATCCTTTGTTAAACTGTTCAACAACTGACAATGCTCAACTAAAAGCTGTTTGCACGAGCATAGATTTAAATAATTTATTTATAGTATTATTGATTGGAATTGGAGGATTAATAATAATACGGATGGCTTAAAATGAATAAGAAAGGAAATATTTACTTTGGAATTGTTATTGCTTTAATAGTTTGGATGGGTGGAATTTTAATATTACCTTTTATAATGGATGATGTAACAACATTTAGAGTTGCAATGGATTGCACTAATTCATCTATTTCTGATGGAGCAAAAGTGTCTTGTTTAGGAGGAGATTCATTAGTTCCTTATTTTATTTGGACATTAGCTTCGCTTGTTTTAGGTTTTATTATTGGAGGTAGAACATGAAAAAACTATTACTCTTTATAGCCATTGGGATGTTTTTAATAGGAACTGTTTCAGCTTTAGAAATAGATAATTGGAAGTTTGATAAAGTATTCGAGAAAGATAAACCAATAACTATTGGCGAAAAAGATATTGAATACAAACCAATATGGGAAAAATATAAACCACAAAGAATAGATAATTGGATTGGTTAGATTGTTCCTCAACAATTGATGTATCTTTAACTAATGATGGAAGTCTAATTGATGATGTAAACTTTTTAACTTTACAGAGGGATGGAAATTGGATTGAACAAGATATTAAAAGTTATCAATTCTATATTAAAACTGGAGAAGAAGAATATCCTGTTGATGATTATGAATACTCCTGTATAAATGATGACAAAAAAGTTCCTTCATGTTCAAAGATTAAAACTGGTTCACATAAAGAGGTAAGAGAAATATGGGAAGAATATAATTTAGGAGATGAAGTTGTTGCAGGAGATTATAAAGTTAAATTAGAAGGTGAAAAGGAAGCTTCGAGAACAGTTGATTGGCAAATTAAAACACAAGGAAAATGGATTGAAGAATGGGCTGTTTGGGGAGTAGGTGCAATTGCAAGTGAATTAAGAGGATATTGGGATATGGATGAACTTTCAGGAACAGTGGCAGTTGATAAGGTTGGAGTAAATAATGCAACTTTAACAAACATGGCTTTTAATCCAAATGGATTAATAAATGGTGCTGGAAATAATACCAATGTTGGTAATCCATCATTTATTTCAAATTATAAACCCTCAAATGCAGATAAAGATATTACCTTTAATTTTTGGTTTAATACTTCTAATATGGATGTGAGGCAAGTTATTTGTTTTATAACTGATTTTGCTTGTGGAACTCCAGATAGTAATGGAGATTTTAGAGCCTATGTAAGTGGAAATGCTTTACAAAGTGATTGGTATGATGGTTCAGCTAGAAAACAAGCAGATACTCCTGCATTGAATATTGGAGAATGGAATATGATTACTTTTGTAATAAATCAAACCGCAGTAACAGGATATGCTAATGGTGTTGCAGGAACACCATCAGCAGCAACTACTTTTACATGGACTGGAAATGATATTTTTGCTCCTTGGAATCTTGATGGGTTATGGACAACTCCAACATATTTAGACGAAGTTGGAATTTGGAATAGAAGTTTAACTCAAACAGAAATAACAGAGTTATATAATAGTGGTATTGGGTTAGCTTACCCTTTTGGAGGGGAAGGGATAACATTAAATGCTCCAGAAGATACTCTTAGTTCTCCCACACAAACAATAGAATTTAATGCCACTGCAACACAGACTGGAGCAACAATAACAAACATGAGTTTGTGGACTAATCAAAGCGGAACATTTCAATTAGAAAATGCAACAACTGGTTTGAGTGGAAATTCTAACACAACAATTTGGAATCATAATCTTGGTTCAGATGGAACTTATTTGTGGGGCGTGGAAGCATGTGATAGTGATGGGGATTGTACTAATTCTAATAATAGAACTGTTTCTATTGATACAGCAGAACCTTCAATAACAATAAATGAACCAACATCTTTAATAGATTATAGTTATGTAAATAAAACACAAACATTAAATTGGAGTGTGGTTGATACTTCTTTAGATTCAATGTGGTATAATTATAATGGAACAAATATAACTGTTCTTGGTGCAGCAAACGCAACAACCTTTGTTATTAAAAATTCTACAAATAATAATTTAACATTCTATGCAAACGATACTTTTGGAAATGAGAATTCGACATTTGTGAATTGGACCTATAAAATATTTGAGAATTCAAAGATATTTAATTCAACCTCAACTGAGGGGACTTCAGAAACATTCCAAATAAATGTTACTGCTAATTCAAGTTTATCAGCAGTTGATTTAGTTTATAATGGAACAACTTATGCAACAACTCAATCAGGAGAAGTTTGGACAAGAAGCTTAACTGTTCCTGCTGGCACAACATTTAATGAATTTTACTGGAACTTTACCTATGGATCAGAGTATCTTCAATCAGCAACATATAATCAAACAATTTCTTCAAATATATTTGCCCCATGTAATGTAACAAACAATGTAACTTTCCTAAACATTAGTTTTAAAGACGAAGGAAATTTAAGTGGGATAACCGCAAGCATTCCAACCTCAACATTTAACTATTGGTTAGATGATGCAAGTGTAAATAAATCTTTCACATATATTAATAATGCAGATCAATTCAGTTTTGCTTTCTGTGGAACTCCTTCAGATAAAACATTTAATGTTGATCCATATGTTCAATATAAACAAGGAACTTCTTATCCTCAAAGAACATATGATACTTCAGCAGTTGCTTTTACTAACACAACAACAGATGTAACCTTATATCTATTAAGTTCTTTGGATGGGCAATATGTAACCTTTCAAGTCTTAGATGCTTTGAGTTCAGTAATGGAGGGAGTTGTAATTACTGGAAATAGAACCCTAGAAGGTTCTTCGGTTACTGTAGCAAAAGGAACAACAGATGCTTCTGGTTCAGTAACATTCTGGTTAAATCCAGATTTCTCCCATTCATTTAGTTTTGTTAAAAGTGGTTATGATACTTTAACAGAATCATTAACTCCAACACAATCTAGTTATACTGTAACCTTAGGAGGAGGAATTGCTAGTCCAGATATAAAAGATTATACAAGACAAATTGGTTTAGCAATAGTTCCAGCAGGAGATTACCTAACAAATCAAACAACATATTCTTTTAACTATTCTCTAACTACTTCTTATTGGACCTTTGATAGTTGGGGATTTGGTTTGAAGTATGGGAACGGAACTGCAATCGGTTCTCAATCATCAACAGTTGATACTGGAGGATTACTAACTTTAAGTGCAAGTACTTCAGCAGCAGACAGAATAATTATGGATTATTATTATGTTATAAATTCAACAACACAGAATATGACTAAAGTATGGCAAATAAATACTCCTGGAAACTTTGGAATACAAACATTCTTTGACAGAACAATAGTTTACATTGATGCAAACTTATTTGGAATTTTAGGTTCAAGTGGTACAGACTATTTTGGCAAAGCATTAATTAGTGTATTAGTATTGGTTTTAGTTACTGGAGGATTGAGTATGAGATATGGAATTGCAAGCGAAAATGTTTTAATGGGTGTAATCTTTGGTTTAGTTATGTTGTTGAACAGTTTAAGTTTCATCCCAAACCCAGAGTTCTTAACTGGCTCTGGAGTTAATCTTGGAGACTTCTTAGTTTATCTAACAGGGTTATTTGTACTTACTTCGATTATAAAGGAGGAGCGAAGATAATGAAACTATATTACTTTGCAATAATTGCAATAGGAATAATGTACACTTTTTCACTAGCTGGAATAGATACAGCAAGTAGCGGAATAATAGATTATCTACAGGTTGGAAATGATGACTTAAATTCTACAGTTATAAATCCATCTTCTTCTGCATCAACAACTAGTGGAATAACAGGAGCACAAACATTTTGGGGAGCTCTTGCAGCCTTTTTTATATTATTTGGAGTGCTAACAGCAGTAAAGATTAATATTGGTATTGCACAATTACAAGCAACAACAGAAGGATTGATAGCAGCAATAGCTTCATTAATATTTGGATTTTTTGCAATAGACTTCTTTTCAATACTTAAAAAAATGTATGAACTAACAGGAGGAGTAGGTTGGCAATTTCATATAACTTGGATTATAATTGTCCCAACATTATTTGGATTTGCAGTAAGTATAATACAATTCATAAAAGGAACAGAATAAAATGGTAATAAAAATAATAAGAAATAAAAAAGGAAGATTTATTAAAGGTACTGGAGGTAATGATTATTGGAAAGGGAAGAAACAACCTAAAGAGATGATTGAAAAGAGAAGATTAAAACTAATAGGTAAAGTTTTATCTGAGGATCATAAAATAAAAATAGGGGTGGCAAATAGTATTGCTTTAATGGGAAGAAAAAATCCAGAAGAGACTAAGAAAAAAATATCAATCTCCTTAAAGAAAGCATATGATGAAGGAAGAAGAATAAGTTGTATGAAAGGAAAAAAACATTCTAATGAAACTAAAAGAAAGATGAGTTTATCTCACATGGGAAAGAAAATATCAGAATCAACAAGAAAAAAACATTCAGTAAGATTAAAAAAACTTTACAAAGACAAGAATAAACATCCTTTTTATGGAAAAAAACAATCTGAAGAAACAAAGAATAAGATAGGAAAGGCAAATTCATTAAAAGAACATTTTAGTGGAGATAAACATCCAAATTGGAAGGGAGGAATATCTTTCGAACCTTATGATAAAAATTTTAATGATAAATTTAGAAGAGCAATCAGGAAAAGAGATAACCAAGTTTGTATGTTGTGTGGAGTTCATAGAGAAAAATTAAACAGGGCATTATGTGTGCACCACATAAATTATGATAAGAAATTAACAATACCTCAAAATTGTATATCATTATGTAATAATTGTCATTCAAAAACAAGTTTTAATAGGGAGCTTTGGATTAATATTTTCCAAAAACTAATGAATGAAAAATATAAATATAAATATTATGAATCAAATCAAATAATTATGGAGTTAAAAGAATAAAATGGCAGAATATATAAATCCTTTTGATTTTCGCAAAATTTTGGTTCAAACTTTCTTAGGGAACACAGAATTATTCCTATTTGTTTTTGTAATAACAATGTCAATGACAGCAGGAGCATTCAGAATGTCTAATAAAATATTCATAACTTTATTGGTAATATGTTCATTAATCTTTGGATTCATGCTAGGTCAAGCAACATATGTCTTAATAGTTCTAGTAGTTGGTTACATATCATTCAAAACACTTGCGAGGATATTAACTTAGAATGCTTAGTACATATTTAAAAAGGAGAATCACTTATATATAAAATGGGAGTTAAAGACATGTTAGCTAGATTAGGGGAAAGAGCTAAAGCAAGAAAAGAGATGATTAGGGATTTGGATGAGCAAGTAAGAATAAATAAGTTGGTTGAGGAAAGATCAAAGTCTTCAAACAAGAGAGAATTTGAAAGATTCCAAAGAGAAGCAGAGGAAGAATCTATTACTGAACAATTAAAAGTATTAAGAAAGCAAAGAGAGAAAGATATTAATTTCGGACACAATCCTTTAGATACTCCAAACATTACCTCTCATACTGAATGGAATGTTCTTAAAGAGAGAAATCAATTCACTAATAATAAGAATATGTTTATGGGACAAGGTAATGTTTTAAAGAATAATAAAAAGCTATTGAGAAATAACAGGAGCTTATTAAGATGAATGTTGAAGTAAAAGGAATTAAAGTGAAAGTAGATTTAGATAAAGTAAAGAATCTTTTAGAAGATAGAGATGAAAAGAAAGAATTAGCAAATGTTTTCAGTGGGGAGGATTTTAAATTATAATGACAAAAGCAATATTAAGTTTGATTCCACTTGCACAAAGTGTAGTTATAGCTAATGAGAACTATAAGTTGGTTACTAAGAAGAATAAGAAACCAAAAGATTTCATTGGCACAGGTGTAAAGACAATTGTCGGATTGGAATTAACTAAAGAAACACAAAAAATAATAAACTCAATGTAAAATGGTAAAGAAAAATATTAAAATTGAAAAGATAGTAAAGAAACCAACTGTAAGTATAAGAAAGTTAAACGCAGTTAGATCTGCTATGAAGGGTGGAGCAAATACAAGATTCACAACTCCAGGAAAAGAAGGAAATATGGATGTGGACCAGATGATTCAAAATGAAGGAAATAGATTCTTAGGGAGATATTCATTATGAGATTTACACTTAACGGAACGAGGAGGGGAGTATTTACATGAAAAATAAGAAAGGAGAAGGAGACATGGGATTCGGATCAATCATAATGATGTTTGTTGGAATCATCTTTGCATTAGCTTTGATGGGACCGATATTTGATTCGCAATCAGTAATGACCACAAAACCAACTGTGACAGATGAGACAGTATCAGTTGCAACTGCAAAGTTAGCAGATGATAATTTCAATGCTTCATTTGATTTGCCAGCAGTTACAAACACTCCGACAGTAGGTAGTTGGCAAGCAGCAGATTGTCCATTAGAAGGAGTTGTAGTATCGAATGCTTCAGGAACTGCATTAACAGTAACAACAGATTATACTTTTGATACAACAACTGGTATTTTGAATATTATAAATAATTCAGATACAATTGCAGCATTCGCAGCAGATAATGATAGTCTTATAGATTATTCATATTGCCATGATGGTTATATCACTAATTCTGGTGGTAGAGGAGTTACAACCTTAATCGGTGTCTTCGCAGCATTAGCATTATTAGGATTCGTATTTGCTGGACTTAAAGGCGAATGGTTTAATTAATTTCAGATTTTCCCCACTTAATTTTTTCTGGGAGCTCTTAGGAGCACATAATTTTTTAGAACAAAGTAGTAGTTTCGGGATCAAGCCAACTCTTGGAAGAAAGGTATTAGATCCCGACTACCACTCCCTAGTGATATTACAATGCTTTACTAGTATTTAAGTCTTTGGTTTGTTGTCACTTTATAATTAAACAACCTCTTTTGTAATTATAGAATTAAAACTCTTTATTAAAAAGAATTTAATCTTCTAATTCTTATGATTAGTAAAAAAAAGGTTGGGGGAAAAGAGTTTTACTTAATGGTCTTAGGCAAGCTAAATCAGTCCACAAACCTAAAAGAGATACAAAAAGATTTGGGCATTTCTAAACAACAATTAAACTATTACCTTCGGTTATTACATAAAGACAACTTAATTAGAAAAGTTGGGAGAGGACATTGGGAAGTAAACAAAGGAGTTGAACACGCTAGGAAATCCAGTAAAAAAAATATCAGAGGTCACGCCTTTATTTGGAAAATAAGATTAACCAAAAAATACAACTGGAAAGAGAGATTAGAAAGGCTAAATATAAAATATACCTTAATCAGAAACTGCATTCCAAGAATCTATATTAACAACAAAAAGGTCTGGTTAGGAAAAGAATCAATCACAGTGTATGAATCAAATTCCTATTATGGAGAGAATGCAATTGAATCAAGAAAGCTAGCAGTAACTTGTTTAGTAGAAGTATTAGAGCAATTAGAATTAAAGACACAGATAGATCTAAAGCCATACAACTTCAAACCTGCAAGAGAACATTTCGGAATGATTAAGAATGATTTAGCAGTTCAGTGTAATCGTAATGGAGAGAAGATTTATGTGAGAGATAACTTAGAGGGAGAGTGGTTATGGATTGATGATTCATTAAACATAGGAGAGTTAGAGACTGGGGGCAAGAAAGCATTAGTTCGTAATCTCCAGGTCCAGAAGTGGTGGAACGATAATAAGAAACATGATTTCAAAGTAACTCCAACATTCTTATTGAATAGCATTCAACAAGTTACACAATTCAACAGCTAGGTCATTCAGCAGAATCAAATTCAAAGACAACAGAGTTATTAGCCAGCGTTGTGAAAGAACTAAAAGATGAGATTATACATCTGAGGAAAGAATTAGGCAATCGTAATTAGAGAGGGGTAAGAAAGTTTTATAAGGATAGTAGTGAGTGTATTGATATGAATAAACAAAAAAAGGCGTGGAAAACAAGAAAAGAAAATCTTTGTGTTATTTGCAACATAGAACCAAAAAGAAATGAGAAGGCAAAAACTTGTTGTCAATCATGTGCAGGGAAGTTAGCCTGGCAAACAAGATTGAGTCAATAAAATGGAACTAAGAACAGCACAAAAGATGTTCTTAGAGAAAGCAGAAAAAACAAGAAAAGAAGGCAACAAAAAAGGATTATTAGTTTTTGCAACTGGATTAGGTAAAAGTTTGTCTGCTCTTTCAGATGCTTTAAGAGTAACAGGAAAGAACGAGAAGATATTAGTCATTGCACACAATCAAGATTTATTAAAACAATTATCTGTAGATTTTAGAAAATTAGATAAAAAAAGAAAGATAGGATTTATGTATAATGTTAAAAAAGATTTAAATGCTAATGTGATCTTTGGGAATATAAGAACAATTAAAAACTATTTGAATAGTTTTAAGAAAGATGAGTTTGCTTACATTATAGTTGATGAGAGCCACCATACTTCTGCTAACACATATAAGACAGTTTTAGAATACTTTACTCCAAAATTTCTTTTAGGAATGACTGCAACACCAACAAGAAATGATGAGAAAGATATTTTGCCTCTTTATGGAAACAATGTAATACTTAATATTGGAGAAAAAGAAGCAATGGATAAATGCTGGTTAAGACATTATAGAATGGTCGCATTTTGGGATCGGTGGTGTGATTATGGAGACATAAAACATTATTCAAATAAAGAAAGGTTGTTTAAATATGATATTAAAGAAGTTGGAAAGAAGTATATTGTTCCAGAAAGGATAAAAGGAAAAGGGATAGGAAATAAAAAAGGAGTTTATTTTTCTGTTAGATGTATTGTGGCTAAAATATATTGCGATGAGTTTAATAAAAGGGGAATTAAATCTGTTTATATTGATGGGAAGACAACCCCATTCCAAAGGAAGAAAATACTTAAAGATTTTGCAGAAGGAAAATATCAATTACTTTTTAATGTCGGATTAATTGGAGAGGGCTTTCATATATCCAAAGTAGATTTAGTTATTATTGATAGACCAACAGATTCTCACATACTTTGGAATCAACAAAAAGGAAGACAGATATTTAACATTGAAGGGCAAATAAGCATTGTTCAAATAAGAAGGGGTTTATAGAAATGGCAAAGAATTCAATTGGAGTTCCTTGTGAATTTGAGGAGGAAGTTATTGAAAGTGTTCTTAGAGAACGAAATAGTATGTCAATCCCATTAACATTAGAACAAGCAGAGGAAAGAATAAAAGAATTGTTTGGAAATGAGAAACCAAGATCAATTGATATAAAAATTAAAGATATGAAATTATATAACTTCCTAAGATTAAATGGATTATTAGAAAGCATTACAGGATTTAAGAAAGGGTTAGCAGATACAGAAGACAATTGTAGAAAAAAGTTTAAAGAATTTTATGGGGATAAAAAAGTTATGCGTTCAAAGATACTGAAAGAAAATAATTATTTATATTTTCAAATGAGGAAACATAATCTCTTAGACGAGCTATGTCCAAAAAAAAAGCCGCTTAAATTAAAATCAGATAAAGAACTAAGAGACTTATTTAATAATAAATATAAAAATATTGTAAAAGGAAGAACACAATTACAGAAAAAGAGTATGTATTTATATCTAGAATTAAGTAAGAGAGGAATGTTAGACGAGCTATGTCCAAAAAGAGAAAGAAAAGTTTATGTAAAGAAAGGGCTGAGGAAAACTATGTCTTTTGAGGAGATATTAAAAAGGTATGATAATCTATTTAAAGAGAAACCAACAAAAAAAGAATTAAGGAGTAAAGATAAAGAATTATATTTAATATTAAGACATAAGAAGATATTGAATAATTTAACAATATCTTATAAAGATGAAGTAATAAGGGAATTAAAAAAGTATGCGGAAGAGATAGGCTATGTACCAACAATGAGTTCTTATTGTAAATTGTTTAAAAGAGACTCAGAAAAAATATACAAGAGATTTAATAAAGGATTTAGTGAGATAATAAAAGAGGTTTTTGGAAAAGATGCGAAATCAAAAGTTATAAATAAAGCTTGGAAGAAAAAATTAACTGAAAAAGAGATTAAAGAACAAAAGGAAGAGGCTATAAAAAAATACCACAAGATTTACAAAGAGAAACCTTTGAGAGGAAAACTAGGGGAAGAAAATCATGCAATATATCATCAATTTTTAAAACACAATCTCCTAGATAAATATTGTTTACTATCCAAATTATTAACATTAAAACAAACAATAAAAAAATACCATGAAATCTATAAAGAGAAACCAAGAAGGGGTCAATTACAAAAAGAAAATCATGCAATATATCATCAATTTTTAAAACACAATCTCCTAGATAAATATTGCCTACTACCGTACAGTGGATTTAGAATAAATAAAAACCTAAAAATAACCTCAACCTACAAACCAATAACAATAATACCAACCAACAAAAAGAAAAAAGGTAAGAAAGGTAATGGACTTCAAATGATGAAACAAGATTCTTTCAAAACAACAGAGGATAAGATAAACATTAGAGAAAAGATAATCTCAAATATAAACGACAATGATTTGGTTCTATTATTAGAATCCCCAGAACTCTCAGCAATAAAAGAAATAGAAAAGCAAAACAAAAAACCAAGAAAGATAGTTATTCCTAACAATAAAGAGTTCAAAAAGCTTGCAGAAAAACTAAGAGAATACAAAACAGACTTACAAATAGAATTAATAAACACAACAGCACTTCAATACTTAGTAGATTCAAAAGAGAAGTTTGATTTTATCTGGTTAGATTATTGTGGAGCATTTAGTTATTATGTAAAAGACTTAGATATTTTATTCGCAAAGCACTTGGATCAGATGAAACTAATCCTAACCTACAATCTCTTTGATCCTGCAAAAGAAGATGATTCATATTACTTCACTAGAGTAATTGATTATGTCTTAAACAAAGTAAGCGGCAAAAATAAGATAAGATTAATAAACGATATAACTTATAGATACAAGAAACAGATGTATAACATTGGATTTAATATCCAGAATTTGAATTAACAAATAAATTTATAAATCCAAAACAACTATCATCATTGTTATCGTATTAAGGGGATGTGATTTATTGATTGCATAGTGTGGAGATTAAAACCTCCACATTTTATATTCCTAAAATCTCTTTTGTAACTATTCAATGGTAAGAAATATTTAAAAGAATATCCACCCACTACTTATATGCGAAAGAAGGGTGTGTGTCCAGAGTGTGGAAGAAAGATAAACACTTGTAATTTTGTTTTAAACAAACTACGAGGGTTAAAGCTGTGTAAGATGTGTAACAACAGAGTGGGTTCAAATAAGTTTTACACACCAATAGAGAAAGGTTCACCAACAATAGAAAAAAACTATGGAACTAAACATTACATTGATAAAACAGAAGAGAAAGTTCTTAAAAGCAAATTTGCTAGAGAAGGAATGAAGTGGGAATCAATAAAGAAAAGATTAGAGAGGGACAAAGATCATGTTAAAAAAATACAGAAAGATAAAAATAGAAAGGATGCTGCAAGTAAAAAAGATCCAAAGAAAATGCAGGAAAGGTTGGTGGCTGGTTTAAAATGAATATGGGTGAAAAGGTTTACGGAGGACATGAAGTACAAGACACAGATGAAGTTTTCTTAATAGAGGATGTAAAAGAATTTATTAGAGATTTATTATTGAGTGAGATGTGCGAGTTATGTAAAGAAAAAGTAAAGAAAGAAGCAGGAGATAAATTAATATGAATTGTGACAAATGTGAAAAGATAGCAAGGTATTCTTTCAAAAAGAAAACTGGAAACTTACACTTCTGTCACGAACACGCAAAAGAGTTCATAGAAGAAGGGAAGAGGATAAGGGAATCAAAACTAAACAGAAAAGAGTGTGTATTTTAATGAGAACACTATACTGGTTTCTAATATTAGGATTTATATTAATTATGTTTATTGGTAGAATAAAGAAAAGAGGGTACTTCTGGAAAGCAAAAGACGGAAGAAAACTAACACTTAAAGAGTTCTTTTCTCAGTGGGGGAAAGGAATAACTGAATGTACACCACTACAAATGACAAAAGTGTCTCTCTGGTCGTTCCTGCCGCTTTTTAGCGGTATTCTATGGGGAATCACCATTACTTTTATAGCAAAAACATACTGGATGACACTAATTCTTTGTGGTTCACTCCCATTAACAATAATTCAGTTCATTTCAACAATACAAAAGTACATAGTAATTAAAAAGGTTGATGCAGAAATGGCTAAACTAAACGAACAATTAGAAGAAGAGGAAGTAGAGGTTAGTTGTGAAGGAGAAGAAAAGAAAGGGATGGGAGACTTGGGAACTGAGATGGGAGAATATGTGGAGGAGGAAGAATGAAGAAAGACATAAAAATAAAGGTAAACAACGAATACCATAATAATTGTAAAGAAGAAAAATGTCCTAGTTGTTCTAAAAAATTATCTAAAAGACATGAAGGACTAGTTTGTAGAAATCATAAGTGTGGATTATATTTTAAATTAGAAAAGGGTTGGATTTATTTAAATGGTCAAAAGAAAAACAATTTAAATTACTTTAAAGATAGATATGATTTTGATATAGAAAGATTTGAAAATACTAAAAAATGGTTAAGAAAAAAAATAGAAATATTACATAAGAGAGGAAGGAAATGTGAAATATGTAGTTCAGAAATATCTCTACAAGTACACCATATAATCCTAAGAAGTGAAAATCCAATTCTAACATTTGATGATGAAAATTTAATGGTTCTATGTAAAGAATGTCACAAAAAAATGCACTCGAAAGATAAATGGAGATTTAGTTAAAATGAAAAACCAAACATCATTTAAAAAAGGAAACTTCTGAAGAGACAAGATTAAAGATGAGTAAAAATAATGCTAGATATTGGAAGGGAAAGGAGAGAGATGAATCAACTAAGAAGAAAATATCAATAGGACATAAAGGAAAGGAAAGATCATATGCCTCAGGAGAAAATCACCCAATGTATGGAAAAGAACATTCAGTTCAACATAAGGAAAAGATTAGAGAATCAATGATTGGGAAAAACGCAGGAGAAAAACATTGGAATTGGAAAGGTGGAAAAACAAAAAGGAAAAACAGAATACGTCAATCAGGTAAATATAGAAAATGGAGAGAAAAAGTGTTTAGAAGAGATAATTACACTTGCCAAGATTGTGGAGTAAATGGAGGAAATTTACATCCGCATCACATAAAATCATTTTCTAAATATCCTAATTTGAGGTTTAATATAAAAAATGGAATGACATTATGTAAAGAATGTCACATGAAAACAGATAACTACAGAAGGAGAGTTGATTTAATATGATAGATTTGAACTGGAAAATATATCTACTAATAATATTAATGACACTCTCGGTAATAGATTTAGGTTTGACATTTTATTACATAAACACATATAAGAATTGGCAAAATTCAAAACCATACAACATGATTGAGATGAATCCATTATTAGTTTTCTTGTGGAATAACTTCGGATTAAAATTAGGAATGTTCATTGGATCAGTAATAATTCTTTCACTAGTTTACATTGTTGGAAAGACAGCACACCCATTAGTAAGCTTTTTATTGCTAGCTGTCTTAACATGGACCATGTTTAATCACACAAAGAATATTGGACTTCTAACAAAGTTAATTGAATTATATCCTTCAGGATCACTCCCAGAAAAAGTATTTGGAAAGGTGATAGGAAGTAATTAAAATGGAGGTAAAAATACATGGCTGAAGACGAAGAAGAAGAAGAAGAGCAAAAGAAAGGAAAAATATATGGCGACCCAGTAATTGAGTGTCAATAATTAAGTTTATTTTTTATTTTATTTTATTAATTAAGTAAAGATGGAAAAAAAAGAAGGCAAAATACCCTGCAATGCAAGAATAGATGTAGATTACACTAGTAAGAAACCTAAGATAAAGATTGGTTACACTAGTAAGAAACCAAAGAAAGATGCTTACAAACAAAACAAAGGAGGAACAAAATTTTTCATATTACTTTTAGTAATAGTAGTAATGCCTATTTGGTGGTTGATTTTAGTTCCAACACCAACTACTAATCCAGAAAACTGTAATGTTAGTTTAGATGAGAAGCATGGAAATTATGAATCATATATTAATGGAGAAATAAGTCTAAACTTTACAGTAGATCAAGTGCACGGGATAAATGTCACTTGTGATGGAGAAGAATTTTATTTAGATTGGGCTAATACTATTGAATTTCCATTAGAGAAAGGATTTGTGGGAGATTTTAAAGTAAATTATACAAAATTATCTTTGTGGGGAATTTATTTCTTTTTAATAGCACCATTTTTAATTTGGATTATAAATAGATTATTAACTAAGTGGTTAGTAAAACAAACCTGGTATCAGAAATGGTTACCAAAACATATGGCTGGAGGAAAGAACAAACAAAAGAAATACTACAAATATAAATCTAAAGACTTAATGGAAAATGTAATTGTTATCCCAAGATTCAAGAATGTAGAACTGACTTACAATACAAAAGGAGATTTCAGCAAACAACTAGAAAAAATAAAGATCAGAGAATACAGACATAAGAATTACAAAAAACAAAAGATAGGAAAATTAAAAGTGGACCCTTACAGATGGTATGCTATTTTCTACTTCAAACAAAAACCAAAGAACGGATTCCTGGAGGTGTTCTATCAATAATGTTAGACGAAATAACAGACTTCTTCATGGACGGATTTTCATACGTAATTTCATTTGAATGGTTAAGTGATGGATGGGAGTTAATAACAGGTTTATTTGAAAGCATAGGAGAGTTTAGTATTGGAGGAGCAATATTCGGATTATTAACATTTGTCTTTGTATATGCTTTAAGAGAGTATATGTTAAATCCATTCCTATTACACATGGGAACAGCAGAAGCATTATTCTGGGGTGGAGCAACATATTTAGGTTCAGCATTAGTGGGGTATTTAGTTGGAAAGCAAATGTTTGAAGGATAGAACTACAAGGAGGTAAAACTATGGGAATAAAAGAAAAACTACAACAGAGAATAGAAAAGAACGCAGTAGTATCAGAGATGCAAGGAAAGAAAGTAATCTTAAAGAAATCAAAGATTCCAATTCTTGGGGGAGAGTGGAGAGAGATACATCCACCATTAAATGATGATGGAAAGATTATTTTATCTAATTTAATCTTCGGAGGTTGGAGAAATTTCATAAGATCGTAATCTCCAGGTCCAGAAGTGGTGGAACGATAATAAGAAACATGATTTCAAAGTAACTCCAACATTCTTATTGAATAGCATTCAACAAGTTACACA
>NIWG01000446.1_pt1 | contig 21671 bp, 21 predicted proteins | sample 1523271 | NCBI WGS metagenome assembly NIWG01 (sample SAMN06894523, study PRJNA379456) | ciliate metagenome | isolation source: three single ciliate cells amplified by MDA sediment | place: USA: Santa Barbara Basin
TTGGCTTGTAGCCATCGAGGATAATATCTTCGGATATCTTTTCGATGAATACTAAATACTTCACATAATTGAGCAATCGTTTTAAAGTTTTTGCTCTTTTGTGCTTTTATTGATTCGTACTATGCGAGTGCTAATTGCCATTTTTGGGTCATTGCCCTCTTTTGTTGTGCTGTCCTTTTAAGGTGTTCCTTTGTGATTAGTTTCTTGCAAAATTGTTACCTTAATTGTGACGAAGTACATTTCGCAGGAATGGTAGTCAAGTAGGGATGGTAATCAGGCAGGATCTGTGGTTTTGGAAGGGGTTTTGTTGAGATCTTTGTTTTCGCAGGTATGGTAATCAGGTAGGGTTGTTGTGCTCAAAAAATAACGTCCGCCCTATTTATAAAAGCGCATAAAGAGCAAAAACTTTAAAACGATTGCTCAATTATGTGAAGTATTTAGTATTCATCGAAAAGATATCCGAAGATATTATCCTCGATGGCTACAAGCCAAACAAGCCAACGAGTTTGAAATACATGAAATAATAAAAGGACAATTTAAAAAACATCCATCGGTAACAACAATATATCGAACATTCAAGCGCAAAAAAACCATTTAACGTTATGAAAAGCAATACCCAGGAGAACTATTACATGCCGACAACTATGGCACAGATAAAACATTAATGGCTGAGCGAATAAAATATTTTGTTTTTGGTGCAATCGACGATTGTACACGTTTATGCTATATTGAATTACTTAATCGTGCAAGAGCATCAGGCTTTTGGACGCGCGTATAAATGGTTCTAGGAGCATGGTATCAAGCCGGAAAAAGTTATGACCGATTATGGTTCGGAATTCACAGCTCATTGTTCACAGAAAGCAAAAGATCAACATTTTTTTGAAACATTCATTGGTCTATTGGGTGTTAAGCATAGTTATACTAGACCATATCGGCCACAAACAAATGGCAAAATAGAATGATTTTGGCGGATCATAAATGAAGAATGCATTTTGCTTCAAGAAAAAACATTAACAAAGAACGAATTAATGGCCGAATTAAATGGCTTTATGTATCGTTACAACTATAGCCGACGCCATGGCGCCTTGGAGTACAAAACTCCGCTAAATAAGCTTCAGTCTATTGCAGATTTGTTACCGCAATTGTGACGAAGTGCAGAATGCAGGAATCTCAACAAAATCCCTTCCAAAAAACACAGCTCTCTGCCTGCCGGCAGGCAGGCTTCGACGCGCTCAGGATGAAAACATCAACAACTTCACGATAAGAATATAAAGAATGGATAGCTTTCTACTTTTTTAGGAATAACAAAAGAAAAAAGGTGTGGGCTAGAAACAAAAACTTTTTAGTGCGCTCCGCCCATTTTATCAAACGGATTATTTTCTATGAAATCAAGCATGATTGGTCCTGCGACCAGAACACCAACAACAGGGAAGATGAACAAAAGGAGAGGGACTAAAAGCTTCAGAGGCGCCTTTAAAGCTAGCTGTTCGCCCCTTCTATAGCGGGAAATTCTCATATCCTGAATAAGTGTCCTAGCGAAAGTAGAGAGCTCGGGGACATTATATCTTAGAGCCAAATCTTTAATAGCTTCTCGACGAGTTTTCCCTACATTAATTTCCTGAAGAACAGTGTTAAGCTCCTCTATCATAACTGACGGCGTAGATTTCTCTACAACCCATTTAAGAGAAAGCATAAAATCCAAACCAGCGTTTACACAAAGACCTAGCAAGTCAATAGCATCAGGAAGCTCTCTAACCATAACCGTTTTTACTTTCCTAATCTTCCCTTTAAGCCAAAACTCAGGAAGCATGTAGCCGCCTACAAAACCAATCCCAAGCCATCCAAAAATAAAATCAGCTGTAACCTGAGGATAAGAAATAATCAAAATCAATACAATGCCTATTTCCTTTACAAAAAAGAATTCTTCAGGAGTCATGTTCACATGTCCGGTGCCAAGGTCTCTAAGAATCCTTCTGCGCAAGTCCCCAGAACAGAGAGGCTTATTTAGAGAAGCTATCCTTCTTGTAAGCATGCGCAAAGGGCTTTTCTTTTTTTTCTTGCGAATAGGCTTTAAGCCCATTTTTTCTAGAGATGGTCGCTGTTCCCACTCTACAGGCATAAGACCTAGAACAAAAGAAAATCCACATAAATAAGTTATTGCTAACACCATTTCAAGCATAAAAACCCTTACCTTTCACGCTCTTTAGAAATCTTTAAACGTACTAATTTTAATAATCATAAACGCACCAAAAATCTCCGAGACAACCGCATAAATAAGCATTCCTCGACCTGTTTCTGACTCTAACATGTGATTAAAAACACGCCTATTGGTTGTATAAATAACAAAAGCAAAAGCAATCGGGAGCAAGCTCATTACAATCCCTTGAATTCTCCCTTGTATAGTTAGAGTATCAATATTCTGTTGTATTTTTTTATTCTCTCTAATAGTAGTCGCAATCCTAGTAAAGATAGCAGGCAGGTTTCCACCTGTTTCGCGCGCTAAGAGAATTGCTGTTATCATTTGTTGAAGAGCTGAGGACGGCATTCTATTATACAAATGAGACAATGCCTCCTCTAAAGAAACACCCATTTTATTTTCACCTAAAACTGTCCCAAACTCTTTATTCACAGGATCAGGCATTTCCTCAACAACGGCCTCAATAGCCTGAATAAGGCTCAATCCTCCACGGAAAGAGCTAGACATAATCATAAGAGCATCAATAAGCTGAGTGCTAAACTTGTCTTTTGTTCTTTTTGCCATAATCTTGATATAAAAACCAGGCAAAAGCATTCCACACACAACACCTACTATAGTTCCTACAATCCTCATCTCAGGTGGAGACAAAATATAAAAACCTCCACCCATAACAAGAGGGGCAAGGAACAATAGCTTGCTCATTTTCTTAGCTTCTTTTTTCGAAATAAACTGCTCCATATTGCTAGTAAGACTGGTCTGCCGCTTCTCGGACATAGATGCGCCCCTTGCAATAATTGAAGGAATAACTACATATCCCGTCAGAAAAACAGAGCTAAAAATCAGAAGAAAAACAAAAGTGAACATATGCTGCCTACTAATTATATTAATATTATATAGTGTATACTCATATAGTATAGAGCAAATAAAATCCTAATACAAGGATGTAAAGAAAAAATTATAAGTAAAGTATAATCTTTAAGAAAAGAGTCTAGGACAGGAAATCAGGACTTCTTACAATCCTCCGTCACATTGAGGAACAAAACAACCGTGCCCACTAAGACAGCTTTTACAGAGAAGAGGTGTTGCCATATACCCAACACAACGAGCGACACAAGCTGCTTCAAAACAATCTACATTATACCAATCTGATTGAACTGGAGGGCCAATATCCCATTCATGGTATGCGCATGACAATGTTTTATCTGGATCATACTGTCCGCCTTGACCAAAAGAATCTCCTGTAGCTTTCCATCGCCCTAAAAATCCACGAACAATGAATTTCTGAAAAAGAAGAAGGCCTCCTAGCAATATCATAACAAGAGCCATGTGCTCCATAGCAGCTTGGGCTTTTTTTATTTTTCTTACAAACAAAAGCAGCTCCTTATTCGTTTCTGCTTAAAAATGGTCACGCTTATCAAAATTCATTCACACAAGGGACAAACCTCATTGAAAAAGAGGCAACGCCAAGCGAAGGCCAAAAAGGAGGTAGCCCTGCTTCTATCTCATCATAATAATAGAAATACTCAGCACATGTTTCAGAAGAAACTCCCAGCTGTAAAGCTTGTTTTGCTACATCCCAACAGGATCGATTGTGCTCCTCTGAAATCAGCAAAAAAGCCTCTTCAATCTGCCTGTTCTCTTTTTCAGAAAACTCTGAATTCTCACCCGGAATCCAATGTTCGTCTACAGCCCAATGACTATGAGTGCGTCCACCTATCCGGCTTTGATCTCTACCGCAAACAGCAACTAGATTAGACAGGTCAACGCTTAACCCCTCAGGAGACCCTCTAAAATCCCATATAGGAACACCATTTGGAAACAGGAATGAAGATCCTCTCCTCGCTTCATCAAAACGAGTTACTCTAAACTTGACACTTCCATCAGTCTCTGTCAGCTCATAACAACGCTTTGTTTTCCAACCATTTAGATATGTTCTTACATATGGGAATGCCTGTCCGCCGTCTTGAGTAAGGTTGCATGCTCCATCACATTTTCCCGGCTGTCTACCTGTAACCTCCACTATATGCCAAAGACCTCTTTCTATAAGAGCCGTAGGGTCATCTTCATCATATTTACCTTCGTCCTGCCACCCATAAATAACAGTATTAAACAAAGAACCTATCGGGGCATAGAATTGCCTAGCCCAAATCAATCCCTGAGAAGGGCTATGAAGTTCATAATTAGGGTTAGAAAAGTCAGGTCCTATGAGAAACTCAGTTATAGCATCATCTGCAGCCTGTAATATGTCAATGCTGTTTTGCACGCTTCCCTTAGCAGGAGTAGTCGCTGAATTATACGGATAATTCGCCCAGAACAAAGGCTTCAAAAACTCAAATCTTTGCTTCATTTTTGTAACCTGGTTCCGAGCCTCTGGAGAACTTCTTGCTATTAAATCAGGATACGTATCTACAACAGGGTACATCAACTCTGATGCGTCATCTCCCGGATCATTGTTAAGAGGAACATGAATATAAGGATGCACATTCTCATAACTACAAGACCCGGCAGCAGTATTAAGCGCATCATAGTAATCTTCTGATGGCCCAAAGAATGCTTGAGGAGGAGAAAGATCAGCTGGTCCTGGAAGATTCACAAAATCATATCCAATATTATTTAATTCATCATAAGAAAGAATATCTCCTATACAGCTAAGACTTCTACATTCCAGATTTTCAATCTCTGCCGTTACAGCATCGGCACACTCAGCTTCACACGAATTCCACCAATCGCCACTACCACATCCAGGATTCCATCTTCCATCTGAATTTACAGGAGCTGTGAATGGATTCCCAGAATAGTTAGGACTAAACGAACCACTATAAGTATACCCAGATGGAGGGTCAGTCATACATGTATTATAATCAGCGAGACCAGTAGTGTAACAATCTTGCCGATTCAAACTACAATCAGAAGCCTGTAAGCATGAAGAACAAGTTGTAAAGTAGCTGCTGCATGTTGAACGACATGTATTACACTGATCTTTAATAGCATTTGCCCAAGCATAGTAGCTCCCCCCATATACTGAAGGAATATCTGCTGGATGAAACAATCCCCAATGCAAAACAGAATACCACAATCCCTCGCCAGACGTAAAGCAAGAAGTATAAGGAATAGTAGCAGGATAATAGACTCCTCCTGCACTCCCCCATTGATGCTCCCACCACACCATATTAGGCATCGCCGTCATCCAAGGCCAACCTGTTCCTCCTCTATAGCAAAAAGTATCACATGCTGACCGTCCATCTGGACAAGATGAATATGCAGGAGCTGGGAATGCTGCAGGAGGAGGAGACCACTCGACATCTGATCCATACCTTACACAACCATCAATACATGCCGCATAATCATCATCGCAAATATCGAAAGCTGCCGCTTGAATCTCCCCACACTTATTCTCACAAGACGCTTTCTTACAAGCGCATCTCATATTTGCCACTGGAGGATCAACAAGAGTACAGGAGACAAGTGATATACATGCGTCGTAATTAGTAACAAAAGTATTTATATTATTTTTACACGAGGTCTTACACCCAACAAGGTCATTTAAATCAGCTCCAACGCCAATATCTGCCGGAGTATAATTATTAGCATCAAAAGCAATATCTGAACCACTAGCGGCTGTAACTGTGATTAAAGATCTTGGCATATATCGAGGATTGGGAGGCATAGGATCTTCTCCACAAACATCATTAGCAGTTGTAAATTTTGTAATAACCGCACCCGTGGTGTCTGCTGGATATAGCGAAGGAAAAGTATTTCCAGCATCTAAACACGCATTTTCACATCGCATAAATCTATCATAATTACTATCTGGGCCTGTTGAAGGATTATTATCTCCATCAGTATTAATATCAATATTTCGGCTTAAACACTCCATAACATCCAGAATATCTCCTCTAGCAAAGCTATCCTGCACGCCATCGCTATCAATGTCGAAATTATAATTAAAGTTATTGGCGCCAGCTTCATCTTCTTTTGCCAGAGTATTTGCTTCCTCTGGAACACACCAAACCTCTTTTTCTCCGTTACCTCCTAACTCAGAAACATATTCAACATTCATCCAATCGCTAAGGCGTTCTTTTATAGCGCGTATTTGAGATAAAAGCAGCCACAAGCCACCTGGAGTATTGTCTTCTCCTGTCATAAATGAATAGTCATAGCTATACGGAAAAGATGCCGGAGCATCACTATTTGGCTCTATCCAAAAAGACATTTGAGGATACCAATCGAAAAAATCTCTTTGTAATATTTCATTTTCCGCTGAAGAAGGATATGCTTCAAGAAACTCATCCACTGTAACAAAGAAGAATCTCATAATCTCAATAATATCATCTAAAGCATCGTCGGGAAATAATTTAGCTCCATCAGCCCCTGGTCCGCCTGGGGCACTCGCAACAACGCTACAGTCACAATCCATTCGCTCTTGAGGTCCGTTTGGATCATAAGGATTTACTGGCTCCTCACAATTTACGCCTTGATCTTTGTCCGAACACCCACTATTATACGGCCAAGTATCGCTACAATAAACATCTCTTCCTTTTCGCCAAAAACCAACCTCAGGATAATCATCAGCGGTCGAAAAGAAGAGGTTCCCTGCTGGAGAAGCAGGAGTTATATCTACAGCCGGTAAATCTGCTATGTTCCTTAAAAAAGCTTCTTGACTACACTGAGTAGGTTCTCCAATAATTTTACCTGCGACTCTAGAATCTACAGCTGGATCAGCACCATATATCGAGCGAACAATTCCGTCAGGCTCTTTGATTCTATCTAGAGCAATAGGCGGCTGACCAGTAGCCCAATAGCCTTCAGCCTGAACAATAGCATTAGAACGTGTTCCATCAACGGATGGTGTCCTTTGCTTAACAAGAGTAGTTGGGGGATTAGGCAGATTCAATTCCGACCATTGTTCGTCGTAATCAATGCTGCCTGCAACAGTTGGATTAGGATGAAAAGTATTTAAATCTAGGCCCCATTCAGAAATTTTATAAAACATAGGAAATATTCCTCTATGAAAATCTTCCCTTGGATTAGGACTGGTTGGATCTGCTGGGAAAGGATAAAATCCTGTTGCATCTTGCGCTCTAAATCTTTCTTCACATAAAGTTCCTCCTGAAAACGGAGCTCCTACCACTATTTGCTTACCGTTAACACCTACGCCAAGAGTAGATGGATTTCCAGTCGTAGGCCTTATGCCTCCGGGATCAGTAGCAGGTGTCTTGCCAACCCGGGAAAGGACTCATATCATTACATAAAGGTTCCTCCGCAGCTGTATCCAAACATCCCATCTCTTCTCTACTTGAACCCAGAGACGAAAAATCATCATTAACACAACATTCATTACATTCTGACATACCATCCTCACAAAATGGGTTTGCAGAATCAACATCAAGCATACCCCAGTCAAGAGGATCTGCTAATTTTTCGATAAAAGGCACTAACGCATCTCTAAACTCTATTGCTTGTGGGACTAGAGGAGGTTGGGCAAACTGAAGTCTTTTTGTATAGTAATATCCATATCTGTTTATAGTATCAAGAGGTTCGCCCGTTAAAGGATCAAAGCCATATCTCATATCTTGGTCAAAATCATTAAGATCAGGAATCTCAGCAGTGTCTGTCACTGCTTTTTCTAGTGCGGACTGTAAAGCCTGCTCCATAAACCTATCCTGTAGAGGTAGATTAGGCATAAGAGAGTTATTCCACATTGCCGTTAGTGCAGGCTGAAGAACTGACCCTTGAATAACAAGACTTCCAACAGCAGCGCCAAGAGCAATCCACAACATAATCCCTACAGTTCCCACGCTAATAATAGTAAGAACAATAACGATCATAACAACAATAAAAGTAATCAGGGCCTTCATAAAACCTGTCCACCCACAAACCTTCCATTCTCCGCCCAAGGTTTCATAATAAATCTGTTGGCCATAACTAGCAAGTTGCGAAGATAACCTTGCTGCTCCAAGATTTGAAGCAATAGTTACCTGCGTTTTTATTTGATTATTCTTTCCAACATTCATTGTTACTGCATAAAAAATTAAAGCTATTCCTACAATAAAAAGAAGGATTACCGCTACTTGACCTGTTTGCTGCCCGAGCTTTTGTTTTTCCTTTACAAAACATTTCAAGCATTCATTGCGCATACGATATATTTTTTTTCTTATCAGTCTTAACATCAATCGAGCCTCCAATATGCCTTCATAGAAGAAGGAGAATAAAAATAAGGATCAATTTGAGACATTGGTCCACCATCGGGATTAAAGCCAATACTGATACAATGTACAGGGGGCCCACTCCACTGTTTACATGCATACGCAGACCTACTAACATCCTTGCTAAGCGTACTCTCATGACCTCTTTGTCTATTGCCTAATTCCATCCCTCCCCAGAGTAAAATTCGCACCAAAGTATATCCCATAACAATTATTATCATCATAGAGAAAATAAACTCCAACGATAGCTGCCCTTTTAAAACTATCTTCTTTCTAAATATATTTTTTCTTTCCCTTAGCATAGCCATTCTCTTATAAATCTATATATGTATCACTTGTTACTTCCGTTACCCATTTTCTGCCTTGTCTTCCCCTTATTCTACTTCGAATCCAAAGTTCAGGATAAACAGGAATAGAACGATCAACATCCCCTAGTTCTAAACACGTTCTTAAGACATTCTGTACAGAATTCGAACTATCAAAACAGTCGGGACCTCCTGAAGAACATCCCTTCCCTAAGACGCTTGCACAACAAACTTCAACTGGATTTAGAGGGTTTTGAGTACAATCTCCTCCACAAGCTCCCCTATCACCTACATAGGTAGTTCTTTGTATATTCCCCGAGCCATCAAGATAACAAAATCGTCCTGTATTGTTAGTCAACTGAAAACGCCTCTGAATCCAATCTACCTGATTTTTTCTCTGTGCAGATCTTACATGTTGATGATCAAGCGTATATAGTTCGCCTTCCTCAACAAGATAAATAGCATCATCCTCTAGAACCTTTGTAAACATATGAACAGTTTTATCAAATCCTGGTTTAGGAGGACCCACTCCTATTCCATCTTCTGAAAAATCAACATCTCCATCATTTCCATCCATAACAACAACAGAATTCACTCTTCCTTGATTAGGATTAGGCGTGTATTGATGATCAAAAAAATTAGAGCAATAACCTGGAGGGGTCTGAGTTCCTCCAGATTCAACTTCTAAATCCATCACAGACTCCATATTACCATCACGATCAACATCTACCATTGCTCCTTTTTTAATGCCAGGAACACCGTTTGGAGTTTTTGTCGTTGCTGTGACTTTTGAGGCACCGCAAGCTTTATAAGCTTTCCACTCAAACCCGTCAACAATACCTAGATACATAATCCATTGCCAGGAAAAAGTATCTCTTATGTCTTGAGGAGTAGCAGGAACAATATGTGTCATATCAGATCTTTCTAAAGTAAATCTATCATCTACCGAGAGATTGCAGGCAGCAGGATGATCTTGATAATAAGGATAAGTTGTCGTCCAAACACATTCGTCTATACATACTGATGGAGTACAAAAATGCGAAGAAAGCCCTGCTTTCGATTCTTTCCCATAAAGAACCGAGCAGTTTACAGTGGCAGTCGGCACGTCCTCAGTCCATCCACAACTACCTCCTGGTATATCTAGCCAATCATTATGAGTGGCAGTATTATAGATATGAGCAGGTCTACCTGTTATGTCAGGCGTCATAGGGACACAATCCGAAGCGCTCAATAAACATACTTTTTTTAATCTAGCTGTGCTAAAGGGAAAGTGTTGGCCATTCACATAAATATCAACAATTGGCAGCTGATATTCCCATTCATCCATAAATTCTGGAGAAACACTCATCAGCAAGTTTCTGCTATACGTACCTGACCCCATAACCATATGAGGAGTTCTATCTACTGCAGCATGTTTTGCTGAACGAGCAGAAAGTCTATCTTCAACTAACAAAACACTAGCTGAATTATGAGATATGTTTCCCTGAATTCGCCCTGCCTCATATAAACGTCCCCCTGCTGCCCCTTCGGCATGTTTGAAAGACATAGAAAGAGCCATTCTCATTGCTCTATAAGATTGATTTTGGTAATATGAAGAGGAAAGGCTTTGGTTAACAATAGCACTAATAACAAACATTAAAACACCTCCAAAAATAGCTAATTCTGTAGCTGTCTGAGCTTTTTTGTTTTTTGCTTTTGCTGGTTTTGTCATTTGTTGGCAGTCTTATTTTTTTTTGACATTGCATGGCAACACGGCAGAGCCTAATACGAGCCTACTACAATATTTCCTCTTTTTGTCTCTGTAACATTAGTAACATCTTCTCTGAATGTCCACCATCCGGAAGTATCATCTCCAAGCGCCTTTATCTCTGTTTCAGTAACAGTCTCCATTGTATGCTCAATATGCACATTACTAAACCGCGGATCATACTGATCACCCATTCCATCTACGGTGCTTTTCCATTTACCTTGCATTCCTCTCTTAAAATAATTCCCTATCGTCAGCAATGCTGCAGCAACAATAATCATTAGAACCGTATATTCTAAAGCTGTTTGACCTTTAGAGTTTTTGATATTAAATATTATATTTCTCACGGAAGACTCTTTTCTATCTTAGTTCTTTATCTGTTTACTATATCTTTTTTAATTTGCTCTGTACATAAAAAGACCAAATATTAATGTTCACCTTCTTGAAAGCCCATATTAATTAAGCTCGAACTAGTCATATACGAGGAATCCTCATATTCATAGGTAAAAATCCCTACTCTTTCATAAGAATCCTTTTTAATGCTAACATTTACAAAAGAATTTGTTCCTACCATAGCAGCATTATCCTGAAATTTCTGGTCACTATTTGCTTGAAGCCCTATTTGATCAGCCGTTAACATTATCATTCCCTTAAGACTTCTCTGAATTAAGGGACCCATTGTAGACAATACCATAGCAACAAGACCCAAGACTAAAGAATATTCTAAAATTGACTGAGCATTATTATTAGTGTCTTCCTTTGCATTATTTGATCGTCTTAGCATAAAATATTAATCCGCCCTTGCATATTGATTAGTGATATCCAAACGCTACTCCTGCTTTTATGTCTGCATTTACCTTTCCAGGATCATTAACTGATACTTTAGGGGGCAAAGTAACGCTGATCATTTTAATATGTGATTCAGTATCAAAGTCACTCTTATAAATTCCAGAGGTTCCTGGGTCATCCCCTTCTAATCTCGCACTAACATAAGCTCTTTTAGATATGAAAGCATCTTTATTAAGGTAGTACGGCTCATATCCTGTCAGGATATTCCCAACATACTTTCCGTTAGCTCGCGAATGAACCATTTCGAGCATAGTGTTTCTTGCGTCATAAACTCGCGCCTGAATAGCACGCCTCAAATATATTGTTATTGCCCCTATTGCAGCTGCTACAATAAAGAAAACAACAACATACTCACTTGCAACTGCTTGTGCTTTTTTTTGTTGCAATACTTTTAGCATAACAAATCCCTAACATTATAATATTATAGAATAAATTATTAAGATGGCATATCATTATTCTATATTAAATTAGCACAAAAAATAAAACGGTTTGCCTGGGTTGCCTCTCCCAAGCAAACCGTTATTGTTTTCCTTAGAACTTTGTATTAGTTACCCCAACCTTCCCATTCAACATTAATTACGTTGGAGCTTATATTCGTAGTTGTAACTTCATCAGATAGCAAACTAGTCACTGTTCCTGATTGCTTTCCTATTTCACTAGTATTACTTGATGTTGTTACAGTCTTTGAATAATTCTGATTACCTACAGAAAACTGTTCACCAATGTCATCAGTAGCCTGTTGTAGCCGTCCCTGGAGACCTCTTTTGATATACGACTGAATCGATAAAAGAGCGCCTAGAATAATAATTATCAGGATAGCATATTCCAGAGTACTTTGACCTTTCTTTTTTCTTTTCTTAAAGTATTTAAACATTGTTTTCCTCCTAAACCATTAAAACACACATGGTTATTACACTATTAAAGTTAGCACTACTGTCAAACTACCATCCTGTTCCATTAAAGGAAACATTAGAACCACCACCTGCTTTACGAGTTCTACTTGAATCTTCTGACCTACCGTCAAGATTTGTACCTAAATTTCTTGTTTGAGTACTGTCAGATTCAATTTCGTAGTTTGTATCAATATAATATGGTTCATATTGAACAGTTGATCCTAAGTCTGATGTTTCTTCGTTCAGATAGCTAACTCCATCTTTTACCTTTGCCTGAAGAGCTCTCTGAGCAAATGTTTGCATGGCAATAATGCCAGCAACTACTAGCGAAATAAGAATTGCATATTCCGCTGTATTTTGTGCTTTTTTATTTTTAATCAATTTTCTAAGCATTGATTGTTACCTCCTAATTTACGTTTATACAGCTTCGCATTAAATTTCTTAGTTATTATGCGACTCTGATAATTTATTTGCCATAGATTCCATGCCATTAGTACCTGAACCTAGCATGTCTTGATATGCAGCTTGAAAAAGGCCCGTTGGTCCTAAGAAAATAAGCAACGCGGCTAAAACACCAGCAACCAAGATAATATACTCTATTGTACTTTGGCCTTTTTTCTTTCTATTAATTTGTTTTTTTGTTGTCCTTTTTAGCATTTTGTTCCTCCTTAAAAATTGCTTATGCTATATATTATCTGCAAATAGCAGATATTTTTAGTATTTTTTGGATTCTTCAAAAATCTGTTGTTGTGTTGCCTGAACTGCGCGAAACACATAGGTACTCATTGCTACAATTGCTGCTGAGACTAAAGCTGCGACCATGGCATATTCCATTAGACTTTGACCATTACAATTCCATCTTTTATGCTTCATTTTTAGCATGACCGCAACCACCTTTGTGTACAACAATTTGATTCCACCCTACGGTTATTTGATAAAAAACCAAGAATCATGTAGGGATCTCTATATTCCGCAAAAATTGCTCTGCGGACACAAAGAAGGCTTTTAACCCTTTCTGTGGTAAAATGCCCGAAGGCATACAATATCTTTTCAAAAAACAAAAAAACCCCTGACACAAGCCAGAGGTATAATTTACATGCAAAATCCTAAAATCAGCATCTTTTTTTGAACATTAACAAACATCACTATTTTCTCCGTGGCAATCCAGCATTCAATCGCTGTAATAAGAAAACAGCAGGAAACATCTCAATATGCGCCTACAACCCTTATCCTTATTATGTTACAAGTATAGCACAGAGCGAGAGCGTGTGTCAAGTGTGTGCGGAACTGCATACTGTCAAGAACTATGCTGACTTTCAGAATGAATGCAACCTAAATCAGCCTTATTTAACTCCTTCAATAATGCGTAAAGCCAGCGCTTACAACTTTGAGGATTCGGGAATCGTCTAAAAACCTTAATTCTTCGTTTTAATTCCTCAAACAATCTCTCCAACCTATTGCTTGTCTTTGCAATACGCCAATATTTCTTTGGCAATTGGTAATATTTTATACTATCTGGAAGCATTTTGAAAAAATATTTAAATGCCACATGCTTCCGATACTTTAACCACTTATTCTTGAACTTGCTCGCCCACCTATAAAATTCTTCTTCTGACTGAGCGTCATACAGCCAACTTGCATCTTTTAAAATAGCTTTTTTATCTTTGCAACCAACTAACTTCTTATTCAAATTCTTCAGAATATGAAACATGCACTGCTGATCTAATGCTCGTGGCCAAACATAACTAATTGCACTTCCTATCGCAGCATTATCATCATGCACAACTAACTTTACATTCGTTAGCCCACGATCACTTAGCTTCTGACAAAATCGATACCATGCATTGCTCGACTCACCTTGGGCTAATTCAAAATCAATTACTTTTTCTTGCCCATCGGCATAAACTGCATATGCGAATAGAACTGGCTTTGCATATTTAAGATGCGGAATGACTCCTTTTAAGTGAACCGCATCTAAAACTAAAACAACTACATCATTCTTGATTCTTTCCTGCTTCCAAACTTCTAACTCGCTATCATACTTTTTTAACGCTGATATAGCCGCTTGATGACTAATCGTCCCTGCCCCAAACATATTCCCAAAAAATTGACTAGCCTTGCGCGAAGAATGCCCCTTCAGTAACGCATCAACAACTACATCTTCAAACCCTTTGGTTTTTCTTTTGTTCTTTTCAAATAATGTGTACTCATACTTCTTATTAGTTCCTCGAGGAACTCTCAGATCAACTTTTCCTCTAGATGTTAACAAGCGTCTCCGATAGTGTCCTCCTCGCACATCAGAACGCTTATCACTTCGCTCATACCATTGTGCCCCGCTTAATATCGTAAACTCTTCCTCAAGCCAATGGTTGCAAAATCGCTTCAGAAATTCATCAATCTTTACTTCTACCTGTTCATTACAAAATTCTCGGCTTCTTGCAAATCTTCTTGTATAATGTCCTTTAAAGCAGAGTGTTTCCATTGTAACCTCCTTTTGTTAGTTATTCCTGTCAGAATTTACTAACTTAGGTTACATTCACTCTGCTTTTTTTGTCAAAACTTTTTGAAAGTCAGCATAATATTTTACAGTATCCGGAACTGTTTTTATTCTTAGTTAAAAACCCCCATTATGAAGAATAAGAAAGGATTAGTTTGCGACCAAAATTATCTAACACATTGTCTTTATTAACGTTATATACTGCTCTTATAATCTGGCAATAAAACCTTGTATTTTTGCGCAAATTTAAGTCAACATAAATCGCTCGCTTAGTAATGCTTATTGCCCCTGACATGCCATAACATGCCGATATTAGCTGAGCTTTGTCCTCAAACTGCTCATCTTTATTTGAAAACCATGAAAAAGCATGCTCACTTAGAATTTTTTTCATATCCGCTATAATATCAAGAGAACAGCTACCATAGACGCCCATACAACGATTTTCTTGCTCAAGCTCTTTATTTTTAGGACCTTGCGAGCAATGATAGTCCTTTTTAACATCTGCCAGGAACTCTCTTTTTAAAGCATTTGGCCACCTCAACATAAAAGCGCTGACATTCTTTTCTACGGAAATATTTACACTATTTGTCACCAAGACTATTTCCGGATCCTCTGAGTCTTTTCTCCATAAAGAAATGGCCTTAAACTCATTCTTTGGTCCTTTCATTTGGCCTATTAAATACTTTGTCTGTATCTCAACATATGAAACTATCTCACCTGCTTCTTCGCAAAAAAAAAATCTTTAAATTGGCTAGAAATGCCGACAATAAAATTCTTTTTGATTTTTGGAATAATTGAAAAGGTTACAATTTTCTCATTATTTTCACCCAACAAAACAACTTGTTTAGCTGCCTTATTGTTTATTGCTTCTGAAAAAGCAATAAATTCAGACAAGCCATCTATTGTTTGCCCTTTTTCTAAAACAAACAAACAAAAGGGATCATTATTGCTTACAATAACTTTTGACAAGAAATCTAGAGCCTGCATAACAGGAAGGGGCTTTGTTTTGCCAATTCTTTTTTTACAAGACATCAATCTAGCATCAAAGAAGAGCTCTTTGTTGTCGTCGAGAACAACCTTATATCCTTTGATCTTTAACAAAAAAGCTTTCTTCTTTAAAGAATATTCTGCATTAAATTTATGTGTGTTTTCTGCTTCGCTAAAGAAATCAACAATACTTATATTTTCATCGCCATTATTTATTCCATTTAAAATTAGAGGACCCCAACAAGATAGGCTTCTTTTTTCCTCAAAAGATTCTTTATTCGAAAGAATTGCGGCATTACAAATAGCCTGAAAATTGTCCGGAACTAATTTGCTAGAATGTTTAGCAATTAAGCTGCTTAGTAGCGTATTCGTTGATAATGCCCATTGTGCTGCTTGCAAAAAAACACAGCCTAAATTCTCTATATTCCGAGTCCACTGTTTTTGACTTTTCAAAAAATCCCCAGAAACACTAGCTATTTCATCTTTAGGAGCTTCCAATTCTTTGACTCTTATTTGCTCTTCCGGGCTTAATTTTTCACTTTCAAATTGAATAGGATTTAAGAGTAGTTTCGGTCTGGATTCATCATTTTCTAGCTCTTTTTCTCCATATTTTCTTTTAACCTCTTTTTCTATAATAATATCTGCTTTCTTGCTAAAATCCTTGCCATCTTGGATCTTTTCATCATTTTTTAGTATAAACATTTTGGATCTGTTTAAGTCGCTGAGAATTTGCTGTTTTTTTTGTGCAGGAATATGGAACTTTATCTTTTGCTTCGAGGATTTTGCCCTTCGCCCAACAGAACTGCTCAGTTTAGCAGTTTTTAAAATCGTATTTACAGAGGATTTTGACACATCAATATTAAAGGTAGTGCTGGTCAAGGCTGCTAATTTTCTACAGCTGATTCTTTGATCATCAGCTTTCTGCTGAAGAATAAAATCAATGACTTCTTGTTTTAATTTGTGAACAACACCCATTAGCTTGTATATCTAATATATTTAAATCAGATTGGACATTTCTCTAATATAAAAAAGACCACAAAAACAGTATAGCATACGGCAACAGTGAGTCAATTGATAGCATGTTTTTATAAAAAGGGATGTTTTTGTAAATAGGGAGGCTTTATGCTGTAATTGTTATTTTATCGCCATTTTCTGTGCGAGTTTTTTCAATTGCTCCTGGAGCAAGCTCTATTACGTAGGAAGCATTAAAAAACATAGGGCTAAGTTGCCACGGCTTAATATTCTGGACTAGCCCTACAACAACATCTTTTTTGTTAACAAAGATAGCATCAATAGAAAACTTCATAAAGAACATGTGAATAGATTGGCAGTGTGTAATAATTAAGGCTTCTTCCTCTGACATAGCTTTTCGTCCAAGAAGGCCTTTCATTCGAGAAAAAGATGTATCTGCTTTCTCTGCTTTCTTTGAGAAAATTGTTCCTTTTGTTATATTTTCAATCTTCATATTTTTAGCTTTTAAAATTAAGCGGAGGGTTTAACTATTTAGGATCAAATTTACTTTTATCGAAAGGAATTCCTCGGGTGACAAAATCCTCATAAACTTCTGGAATGTATCCTGTTGCTGTATAATCTCCTAGAACCTTTCCATCTTGGCCAATCCCTTCTTGCTTAAAAACAAAAACATCTTTCAATATCAACTGATACTCCTTGTCAAGCCCTAGTGTTTCAGTAACGCCAGTAATCTTTCTAGTTCCGTCTGAAAAACGATTGACATGAACAACCAGGTCGATTGCAGATGAAATCATTTCATTAATTGCTCTTTGAGGTAATTCTATTCCGGCTAACAAAATCAAAGAATTAAGGCGAGTCATAACATCCCTGGTTGAATTTGCATGCAAAGTTGTTAAAGATCCATCATGGCCTGTATTCATAGCCTGAAGCATATCTAAAACCTCACCCCCGCGACACTCACCAATAACAATTCTGTCTGGACGCATACGCAAACAGTTCGTAAACAAATCTCGTATCGTAACTTCCCCTCGCCCTTCTATATTCATAGGGCGAGATTCCAATCTAGCCCAATGGCTCTGTTTTAATTGAAGCTCGGCTGCATCTTCTATAGTTATAATTCTTTCTCCTTGAGGAATAAACTCTGAGATAACATTAAGCAAGGTTGTTTTTCCCGAGCCTGTTCCTCCGGAAACAATCATATTTTTTCTACACTCAACGCTACGCCTAAGAAACTCTGCTATGTCAGGAGTCATACTATTATATCTACTTATCAGATCATCAATTTCTAGGCGCTCTTTTCCAAACTTCCTGATAGTCATCATAGGACCCCTAAGAGAAAGTGGAGGAATAATTGCATTAAACCGTGATCCATCTGGAAGGCGAGCATCAACCATAGGAGTAGATTCATCTATTCGACGACCTAGAGGGGCAATAATCCTATCGACGATAGAGCGCATCTTATCATTTGATAAAAATCTTTTATTAGTAAGAATAAGTTTTCCTGATTTCTCTACATAAATTTCTTGAGGACAATTAACCATAATATCTGTGACATCATCGTCAGCAAGAAGATCTTCCAGAGGACCAAGACCCAGAGCTTCATTAACAATATCTCTAACCAGCCTGACTCTCTCTTCATGGGAAGAAATCTTGCCTCCGGTTTCTTCAATAATTAAATTTGCAACTATTTCTTCAGACATTTTCTTAACTTCTAACAATGTTTCTCGATCGCTTAAATTGTCAATGGTAATTCCTTCTTTGTTAAGACCATCAACTAACTTTTCATGGATTTTTTTCTTTAAGACAACCGTTTCATCTTCTGCCTGATTAACAATACTACCACTAAAACCTCCTATTCCAGAAGCTCCTTTAAATGAATCCCAGAACTTTCCATCTGGCTTCACAGCTTCCTCTGTAGATTTATCTCTATTAATTTCTGATGTAGGAATATACAGGCTTTCTTTTTTAAGCATGTGTGCAATTTTATTAAAAGCATCAGCTATTTTTCCTCGAGAGCTGTTAATAACACAAGGCACGCCCCTATTTAAAGCCAATCCGACAGCTTTTCCGTCCGATGGAATATGACTAAAAATCTCGCAGGATAATGTCTCTCGAATCTGTGTCCACGGATAGCTTCCCATACTTTCCGAACGATTCAAAAGAAGCTTAATCATCTTAATTGGAAATTGCATTCTCTGTAAAATTTCCAAACAATTCTGAACCTGAGAAACCGCTAAAATATCAGGAGTTGCAACAAGAAGTATAAGATTTGAATAATCAAAAATAGTCATCAATATTTCTGTAAAATCTTTGCCTGCATCAACAATGATATAATCATAGTCTTCATTTGCCTTTTTAAAAAAGGGTCTTATGTTGTCAGAGGTAACTCTCCTCAGTTGCTTCATATGAGAAACAAATGGAAGGACTTCAAGTTTGCTTGAGTGGATAGTTGTATAGCTTTTAACCTGACCAGCCTCACCTGCCCCCCCTAGCAAAGGAATAATATCTGCGAGAGAATTGCGAGGAGAAACGTTTAGCATTCTCACTAAATCTTGACTTCCAGAAGAATCAAAATCAACAAGAAGAACTTTTTTCTTAGACAAAGCTAGTGTTGTTGCTAAATTAACTGCAACAAATGTTTTTCCAACACCACCTTTGCTCCCAAATATAGTAATTGTTTTACAAGCCATAATTTATCAATTCAATGTATAAGAAATTGGAATTACTACACTTATCTCTTCGTCTGTAGACCCTATAGGAAAGCTATTATACGGCGCGACTTTACGCGCTGTTTTCAATGCATCCTGATCAATAATTTGGCTTCCCGAAGATTCTTTAAGCATAGTATAATACAAGGTCCCATCTTTAAGAATGTTTAAGCCTATCTTAACAGTTCCTTCCCATCCAGACACTTTTGCTGCTTCAGGGTATGTTATTGCGTGCGCTATTTTCTTCTGAATACCTTTTACATACTCAGTCATATTTCCAGTAATTGGCGTATCTGTTGGAACCATTTCTTCATCTGTAATCTTAATGACAGATTCTTCGTCAACGTGCGCTTCTTTACTGGAAGCCTCTTCACCCTCTTTTTCTTCATCTTTTGTTAAAATAGTAGGTCGCAAAGAAAGAAGTATCTCCTTATCCGTATCTAAAGGATGTTCTTTATATGAAAAGATTTTTCCTATAATAGGAATCTTGCTTATGTATGGTATTCTGCTAATGCTCTCGCTTCTATTCTTCTTAATTAGCCCTGCCATAACAATAAGCTGTCCGTCATTAAGGTATAGCTTCGTGCTAAGCGTCGTTGAAGTAAAAGCAGTTGCACCATCTACCTCAACATCAGCATCAGGCTCGCTAATATTAAGAGTTACTTCGATTTCTATTTTGTTACGAATAATAACAGGAGCAAGAGTCATGCCAACACCGTAACTTTTAAAAGTTGTAGACGTTGATATGGTTCCGTCTGTTGTTGTCGACGAGGTTAGAGGATATTCTCCTCCTACATTAAAATCAACACTTTCTCCATTAAGAACAACTAATTTAGGCTTTGACAAAATAGTTGCATTGCCTTCCTTAATAGCTGCGTGTAAATCCAAATTAAATTTAGTGCTTCGATCAAAATCTCCAATATTAAAAAGGTCCATTACTCCACCGCCAGTCATCCCTACAATTTCCGGCATTGTCTCAGGAAAAGCAAGGTTAAAACCATACGTTGAACCATCTGTTGTCCAATTTAACCCCATTTTCTTTATAATGGTTTCCTTAATATCAATAAGCTCAGCATCGATTTGGATTAAATCTCTTTTTTCTTCCTGATCAACAATATTTATAATATATTGACGAAATGGTCCTATTAGCTTATCAAAATGCTTTTTTTGATGTTCAGCAACATCCCCTGAAACAAGGATTCTCCTTTCTTTCTCATGTATAGACACGTCAACATCTTCAATTCCTGCTGCTAATAATAAATTTTCAATTCTTCTTTTAATTCTATTTAGATCTGCGCTAAAAACATGAACCATGAGAACTCTTTTCCCATGCTCATCCCATAGAAATAAAGGCGTTTGCCCTTCCTTTTTCCCTATTAAAGTAATTTCTTTATCATCTGCTTTTAGCATATCAGAAATTCCAGGGTCTTCTAAGGATACTCTCGTCAGAGAATGAACTTTAACTTCTACAATTTCTCCCTTGATTAGATTAATGTCTTCGACATACAAGGAATCAATCGGCTCACAATTAGCAGTAAACGCAAGGAGAAGAACTACCACCAGCCCTCCCCCTATCCTTAAAATATTTTTACAGGCTATTGCTTTTTTTATCTTTATCATAAATAATCCTTTTTTAGTAAAAACCTGTTAATTTGACCCTCTTCCTCCCTTAAAAATTTCAATAAATGGAGCAACTTCCTCTTCTTCCGGCTGTACTTCTAATATTTTCTTCTTAACTGTATCTTTTTTGGGAGTAAGCAAATGTGTTCCTTGTCTTTGCGACAATGTTCTTAGCCGTTGGTCTAGGTCTAGAGGCTGCTTTTCTCACGAGCCAGTATGTTAAGCAAAGCATACAATCTCAAACGAAAATATTGGCAGGAGAATATAGCAAAAGAAATCAAGTTGTTGTTGCTGAAATGGAAAAGAATTATGTTGCTTTGAAGAATCGCATGGACAAACAGCATGCTGCTCTTGAGAAAAAACTAAAAGCAGAGCTACAAAGGCAAAGAGCTGCTGTAGGAACGCAAAAAATAGAAGGACAACTAGAAGGCAAGGTAACTCCTCCAGTTGTTCCAATGTCATCTTTTTCTTTGAGAACTCCAGCAGGAAAGAGGGCTCTAACAATTAATATTGATTCTCTTTCTGCTGTTGGAGGTTTGATTAATCCTGGAGATTTTGTAGATATTATTGCAGTCTTAAACATTCCTAAGACGATGGAAAACTTAAACGATAAAATTGCTGTTACAGCGATGTTGTTTCAAAGGATTCAAGTTTTAGCTGTCGGCACAAATTATAAGCCTATTGGGAGAG
>NIWG01000001.1_pt1 | contig 21315 bp, 17 predicted proteins | sample 1523271 | NCBI WGS metagenome assembly NIWG01 (sample SAMN06894523, study PRJNA379456) | ciliate metagenome | isolation source: three single ciliate cells amplified by MDA sediment | place: USA: Santa Barbara Basin
CGGGGCAAAAAAATGCACCCCGTTTGCCCATTTAACCTGGAGAGCATCAAGCAGAAGATGGAGGAAGGAATTGAGTGACAGCAGGAGAAATATTTTTCCCGGATTGGTCGCCAGGAGACTCAATGCCAGACAGAAAAAAAAGCAGAAAAATAGAGAAGCCTGTATAACAACATAAATTCGCAGATCTATCAGGTCAACTCCCGGCAAAGCAAAATGAATTATTCGTTGCAATATCCATGGAATATCTGGAATTATACAACCAAGAGCGATCAATTTGAAATCAGCATCCCGTATCAGGATGCGGCTTGCCGGCGTCTGTACACAGAGATGAACAAGGGTATTGGGCATAAATATTTCTCAGCGGAAAAAACTGTATTCAAGATATTCCAACAACAGACAATACATTGACGTGAATCCCGATCACCAAACCCAGAATGCAAAATCCGCATTACCAGTCAGTATAACTGATGATTCCGAGGCGTGTTTAACCGGAGCAACAGAAACCCAGAAAGGTATTATCAGGCAAAAACTGACTATTATCAACCCAAAATATCAGGCGGCCAAACGGTACAGCCGGTGGATCGGAAAAAAACTTAAACCCAAGCTGTTCTTTTTTAATGATTGGAAAGAAGGTCTCTATTTTCCACGGGGGTTCATTAACCAAGCTATCAAACTCTGCGAACAGGTCACCGGCTCCCGTCCCCTGATTATAGACAACCGGCGGCGGCTTGATGAAATCAACCTCACTTTTCACGGTACCCTCCGTCCATACCAACAGGAAGCTGTGCAGGCTGCTGCAAAACATTCCTTTGGGGTGATCGAGGCCGGGACTGGGTCGGGCAAGACCGTAATGGCTCTCAAAATCATCGCCGAACGACGGCAGCCTACCCTGATTATTGTCCATAACAAGGAACTGCTCCATCAGTGGCGGGAAAGAATTGCCGAGTTCCTGGACATTGAAGCCGGCCAGGCCGGTGACGGCAAATACGATATCCAGCCGGTAACGGTGGCCATCGTCAATACCGCCCGCAAACATCTGGATTCACTCCCCTCGCAGTTCGGTCAGATAATAGTGGACGAATGTCACAGGGTCCCGGCCACTCTTTTTACCGATGTGGTCACCAGTTTTGACAGTTATTTCATGCTGGGGCTTTCCGCTACCGCCTTCCGCAGAGAAGACGGTATGACCCAACTTATATACACATATATGGGCGACAGGATTCACGCTGTAAATCCCAGGGTTCTTGCCGAAAGCGGCGCCGTCATCCGACCGGATTTTATTCAAAAACCGACAGAATTCAAGTTCGTGTTTAGAGGCGATTATGCCAAGCTCGTCAAATCACTTGCCAAGAATGATCACCGAAACAGCCTGATAGCTGATGATGTGGCGCAAATCGTCCAGGCGGGTCACCAGGGAACCGTCCTTGTTGTTTCGGACAGAGTGGCGCACTGTGAAGTGCTCCGGCAGAAACTCGAAGAGAATGGCGTTGAATCCGCTCTGCTCACCGGACGTATCCCGGCAGATGAACGTTTACGAATTGTCGAAGAAGTAAGGAAAGGGACGATCAGGGTATTGATTTCCACCCTGCAGCTTATCGGAGAAGGTTTTGATTGTCCTGGGCTGAATACGCTTGTGCTCTCCACCCCCATAAAGTTTGAAGGCCGACTCCTCCAGGTTGCCGGGCGGATCATGCGGCCGGCGGCAGGCAAAAAAGCTCAAATCATTGATTACATAGATGTGCATGTTCCTCTCCTGCGCAGGTCAGCTGCATCACGCCGCCAGGTCTTTGAAAGATGGTAAAACTCTTTCAGATTAGACAAATACCGCTTTTGATGGACATTAAACAACATTCTACTGGAAGCAGGCGGGTTTAAAGTCGCGGACTGAAAGTCCGGCAATACCGGTAATATTCGGTTTCTTCTAACCCGGATTTCTCACCAAGACCGTCACGAGAAGCTGGAAAGTGCTGTGGATACAGGTGGCTGGTGAGAAATCCGGGCTAAGAGTTGAGGACTTCCCTGATTTTATTGGCGAGGGAAATGGGCAACAGCGGTTTGCCGATAAAGATGACATCCGGCTTCAGCACACCGTGTGTGACTATAATATTATCGGTGTACCCTGACATGAGTATGGTTTTCACTTCCGGGTGGTCCTGCTCAAGGCGCTCCACCAACTCCTGGCCGTTTATTCCCGGCATGATCAAATCACTGAGAACAAGGTCTATCTTCTCTTTTGTTCGCTCAAACAGCGACAGGGCGTTCTCACCGCTTCCCGCCTCAATAATGCTGTACCCAAGGGGTTCGAGGGTATCCCTGATTAGCCTGCGGATTGCTTCATCGTCGTCAACGACCATTATCAATTCAGTGCCTTGCGGCATGGTCCTGATATCCTTCACCTCAGCTTGCTGATCAAGAGCGCCGACGACAACAGGGAAGTAAATCTTGAAGGTTGTCCCCCTGTCCGACTCACTGTAGACGTAAATATGCCCTTCATGCTGTTTGACTATTCCATACACTGTGGCCAGGCCCAATCCGGTCCCTTTGTCTTTGGCTTTGGTTGTAAAGAACGGTTCAAATATTTTTTCCTGCACCTCCCTGGTCATTCCTGCACCGGTATCCACTACCGACAGCATGGCATAGCGGCCCGGTTTCACATCGGTATGCGAGGCGGTGTATTTTTCATCGAGGAGGACTTCTGCTGTTTCTATGCTCAGCTTTCCGCCACCGGGCATGGCATCTCTGGCATTGACGACCAGGTTCATAAGGACCTGTTCGACCTGGCCCACGTCAACATTTATGCTGCCGATTGACTCTGCAAACGAAAAGAGCATATCAATATCTTCACCGATCAGCCGGCCGAGCATTTTGGAAAGATTTTCAACGATCGCATTCAGGCTGGACACTTTCATCTCCATGATCTGTTTCCTGCTGAACGCCAACAGCTGGCGGGTCAAGCCTGCAGCTCTTTCCGCAGCATCATAGATCTCCTCGGCCATATCCCGCAGAGGGTCATGTTCTTCCATCTTGCGAGACATTATCTGGCTGTAACCGAGCACAGTGGTGAGGATGTTGTTAAAATCGTGCGCAACCCCCCCGGCCAGAATGCCGACTGCTTCCATCTTCTGGGATGCAAGGAGCTGAGCCCGCAGATTGTCCTGCTCTTCTTCAGCTTTTTTCCGGGCCGTCACCTCAACATTATATTCAACAACCCGGCTCACATTGCCGAACTTGTCAAAAATAGGATAGGCATGTATCTCATAAATATGTTCATTCCCTTCCTGATCATAATGAACATGTTCCACGGACACCGGTTTTCTCTCTCTCTTCACTTCTTCGAGCGGACATGGATGCTCTTTTCCGGAACACGGCTTTTGCACATTGTGCGTCATTGCGTAGCAGGTCAGTCCCTGGAAGGATTCGCCGCCAAGAATTTCACAGGCTGCATTGTTGGCCATCACAACGACATATGAGGCAGCATCAATGACATAAAAAGGATGCGTCAGGGACTCAATAATACTCTCAAGAAATTCACCCTGGTCATGAAGCTTCAACTCCGCTTTCCTTCTATCCCTGATCTCTGCCTTCAGTACTTCATTGGTCTGAGCAAGCTCAGCAGTGTCCTTTCCTCAACCCTCTGTTCAAGTTTATCATGGGCGCCCTGCAACGCTTCCTTGGCATCCCTGGTTTCGTCGACAGACTGTTCAAGACGTCCGATGAGCAGACCGAAACTGTAATAGAGCACTCCAAATGACAGAGCCAGTAGAAAAAAACTGACAAACAAGGAATGGATAATAAATTGCCGTTTTTTCTCCACCTGCAGCGAAATATCCTGAAACAGGATAAACCGCCCTATGTTCTCTCCTTTATAATCGGGCAGAAAGGCGCAGGTGTGCAATATATGTTCCTTGCCGTTCAACACAACCTGCTGATCATGAAAACTGGAAAAATCCACTTCGTCGGAAACCTGATCAAAGAGTGATTTCCCATGGGTCATCAGGACATACTCACCTACATCCTGAAAACCTTCCTTGATGAGTACTGCTTTCTGCCATGCCTTCGCTTTCAGGACAGAGGAAACATCAATGTTCAGGGTTTTTGCCAAAGCCTTCTCAAGCTGTTTGGCCTCAATACCGAATTCGACCGCGCCAATATACTCATCATTATGAAAGATGGGTTCGGCTACCCAGAAAATTGCCCCATGTTTGCCGATATCAAACCCGGACGCCTGCTTTCTGTGCTTGTGCACATCTGCAATAATTTCCCGGGTCTTCAATATATTGTCACCAAAAATCTCGGGCTTCTGGACGCGCAGAAAAACAGTCCCGTTAGGAAAGTTGAAGTCCATGGCATGGAAAAATTTATTTTCCGCGCTGAATTCCTGTAAAACAGGGGCACAGAGTTCATATAATCTTTCTCTGTCACGATCGGCAAAGGCCTGCATGACCTGCTCATGGTGGTTGACAAAACGGGTTATTTTGTAGCGATATTGGCCAAAGGAATATTCTTGGATGTCATCGGTGATGCTGTCTATGAGCTTTTCCTGCTCCAGGATGGCAAAGTCTTTCTCATGGTTATAATGCGCAATTCCTTCATACAGGTAAAACCCTGTCAAAAAGACAATAATAAGACTGACCAGGAGCAATGTCCTGTTTTTGACGTTCATTGTATTTTATTGTGTTGTCGATCTAACTGGCCAGGATAGACGACTGGCGATGGGGTCTCTTTTTCCCAACTGCCATCGATGCAAAACTGCCATAAACTTTAATTGATAATTCTTTTGGCTATAAAGAATTATCAATTACCCCTTTATCTATATTTTACACGAAAAAACATGGTGATTCCTAGCAAAAAAAAACATCCGCATCAAAAGAAAGGCCAAAGAGCACGCAAGCAACCATTAATGGAAAAACCAACTCTTTGATATTAAAGAAAAATAACAAATTCAGTCAGCAAAACAACCTCTTCTGCCAAACAACATTCTTTCACCAACACATACAGGACACTGTATATTCCATTCAGATCATTTTCCAGTTATTCAAATGCAACAGCAAATACGTCCGGTCAACAGGCAAAAATGACCCCATGCTCATCACGGGCAGGTTCAGCAGAAACCTCTCTTCGCCTACACTGTTTCAGACATTATATTATTTTAATTTAACATATTTTCAGCTAATGGCAACGCATTAAAATTACTTGCTTTATTAAGAATAATTCTCTTGCTGTGTAAAAATTTTTTTACAGAAGATACCATACCAATCCGTTGTTAATTATGGCTCAATAAAAAACCGCCTACTGGAAGCAGGTGGATTTAAAATCGCGGACTGAAAGTCCGGTAAGACTGGCATCAGCAGGTTTCTTAACCTGCGCCAGCCCGTTTCGGGGGTAGGTTGGAGTAGAGCGTTTCGACCAATAACATGTCGGGTTTCGTAAAAGATGGATTATCTCCTGAATTTCCGCGTAAAGTGGAAACTAAGCGAAACCCAACAATATTGGCAACAGGCTCACCCACAACCTCAGAATCCTGTATAGGCACAAAATATCGAACAACAACAGGAACGAGACGGTAGTGTCCGCAAAACATAAGGGGTCCAGGCAGGAAAGCCTGGACCCCTTATTTCTGGCGCGCCCGGAGGGATTCGAACCCCCCCGGCCCTCGGATTCGAAGTCCGATGCTCTATCCAGCTGAGCTACGGGCGCAAAAGGACTGTATGAAATATCTTGGAGCCTTATAATTTCAACAGCATCATAAGTATCCAAGCAGCAGATTATAGGCAAAGGTAATAATCGGCATGAGTACTTTTGAGAGCAGGCCTATATAAAAAAGAAACAACAACAAAATAAAACCAAACGGCTCAAGCTTTTCATAGCTTCTTGCCATATCCGGCGGCAGGACGCCCATCAGGACTTTTGAACCGTCCAGTGGCGGAATCGGCAGACAGTTAAACACAGCCAGCATAATGTTGATCCAGACACTGGCGACCAGCATACTTCCCACAGGGCGGAGAATAAAAATCGGCAGGACCTGCACCATAATGAGAAATTTGACCAGCACGGCACTGATGACCGCCAAAACAAGATTCGCCCCGGGACCGGCCAGGGCGACCAGAAGCATTCCTTTACGCGGATCCTTGAAATAAACCGGATTAACCGGCACTGGCTTGGCCCAGCCTATCTTCATGATAATAAAGGCAATAACCCCCAATGGATCCAGATGCTTCAGGGGGTTCATGGTCAGCCGCTCTGCATTTTTGGCGGTCGGGGCACCGAGATTCCAGGCCACATATCCATGGGCCAGTTCGTGAAAGGTGAGCGCAAAAAGAAACGGCGGCGCAAGTATAACAATTTGCTGAATTATATGATTAATGTCCATTATTGATTTTCTCGTTTTTCATCACCCGGATAAAATCCAGGTAGGATACGGATGATTCACCGGTATTATCGGAATCATTCATTATTGCTATTGATGCCGTATGGGGAGGCAAAGCTGCAAAAGCTTTTTTGTAGTCATCAATAATATTGACTTTTTCCTCCACCCACATTCCTGTTTCGGCTCTCCCTGCCCGCAATATAATCAGTTTTGACCCATCGGTATAGGGGCTCGAGCAAATTGCCTGCTCACAAGGCCTGTAGGCCCATATGTAGTTAAGGCTGCTGAGGGGAGGATATTCTCCGTACCATATCCTGGCTAAATCATACACCCCTTTTTTTACCAGCGACGCCTGATCCTCCTCATATTTGAATATGATGTACACCCGTATCGGGAAATCATTGCCTGATTTTTTTCTCAGATCGCCGCCCTCGTAAACATTGTCGACCTTCCACCTCCACCTGACAACAGGATATTCATACACATCAAATTCCTCGATATACCTTATCCCCGAGGCAGACGAACTGCTCCGGGCAACAAGAATATTACCGGTGCCTGTTGCACGAATCTCATACTCCGAATGTCTGTCTATCCCGGGAAAGGTGAGCGGGGTCCAGTGGGCAAGCGTATCAAAATCCTCATTAATGAGGGTTTGCTCAGAATACGCCAACGGGGAAAACATGAGCAACAGAACAAAAAAAAAAGAGCCGCAACAGGCGGAACGATTGCTGCCGGAAAACCATTTTCTCTTCTGCACGAAAAAGGAATCTCAACCAAATGGCTCTTAAACGGGGAGATACGGGGCTCCAATGATCTAATTTCCAAGCGGATAATGTTTCCGGACAAACCCCAGGGCTTCCTTGCGAGACCTGATCTCTCCGTTGAGCTGCCCTTCAATCACATGATTCAGCATGGCCCTGTATCCGTGTCCGGGCTTGTACCCCATTTCCTGCAGGTCAATACCGCTGACCAGGGGCTGCGCACTGTCGAGCTGGGTCACATACCGTGAAACAGCCAGCTGAATATGCTTCTTCCTCGCTATGGCCATCAGATAGAGGAGCCCTTCATTCTCCAGTTCCTGCAGGAGCCAGTATATTTCACTTGGCTTCATATACGGCCGGTGCAGCATATCCAGGGCAATCCTGTCTGCGTCCGCCTTCTGCTTGACAATATTTTTCTCAAGTTTTTCAGGGAGCTCAAACCGCTTGCAGAAATTGATTAACTCTTTAATTTTAGACCGGCTCATTATGCCCAGCAGATAAACCTTCCAGGGTTCCAGTTTCTCATCGAGATACATCAGCTTGAACCAGGACACCGCCCGGGTCGCCTGCGTAAGGACATGAATATAACGCCGGTCAATTTTCAAATTCGGCTTCAGATCTGGCCAGAGAAACTGAAACAGATCTAAGCCGGCCATTCGCCGCAAAGCCGGTATCGGATTATCCTCCGACAAAATCTGGCGCAGCTCATTGAAAAAACGGGGACCGAAAAACCGATCAAACAGTTTCATACGAACGGCATTCTTGATCAATTTTTCAGTATGCTTGGCAATCCTGAAATCAAGGCGCTGCTCAAAACGGATTGCCCGGAAAATACGGGTCGGATCTTCCACAAACCTCAGGTTATGCAACACGCTTATTCTATGCAGTTTCAAGTCGTTCTGGCTGTTGAAAAAATCGACCAGGGTACCGAAACGATCAGGATTCAGGTGGATGGCCATGGCATTAATCGTGAAATCCCGCCGGTACAGATCAAGCTTGAGGGAAGACAGCTCAACGGTCGGCATCGCAGCGGGGTACTCATAATATTCCAGCCTGGCGGTAGCCACATCGAGCCGCATGCCATCCGGCAAAATGACCGTTGCCGTACCGAATTTCCTGTGGGTCCTGACTCCCGCCTGCAGATCCTTGGCCAGGGCCTTGGCAAATCCTATCCCGTCACCTTCAACAACAAAATCGAGGTCGAAATTTTTTATATTGAGCAGCAGGTCCCGGACAAAACCGCCTACCACATACACATGGCAGCCCAGCTTCTCTGCAACTTCGCCAACCCCTCGGAGCAGCACCAGGATGTCACGATTGAGATGGCCGGCCATCATTGATGTCAAATTTCGGGTTCTGGTCGATGAGGGCTGTTCATCTTCGCGGAGCAGGTTTTTCGGCAGATGTGCAGGATCGTTGACCAGCAGGTTGAGCAGGTCGGTCCTGGTGATAACTCCCTGCACCCGGTCCCTCTCGATAATAGGAATCAGGCGCTGGCGGTGGCCGATAATCAACTCCTGGATATCCGCCAGGGTAGCGGTCGAAGGAAGGGTTGCAATTTCGGTCGTCATATAATCGCTGACCGACAGATGGCCGAGTTTATGAAAAATTGCTTTTTCAACAACCCGCCTGGAAATCATGCCAAGTATCTCGGGAGGAGAATTGGCATCGGTACTGTCAATATCGCCCGAGATAACCGGCAGGACCGTTATATTATACCGGGTGAGCAGATCGTTGGCCTCGTTGATTGTGATATCCGTATTGATGGTTATAACCGGCGAAGACATGATTTCACCGGCAATGGCTCGTGGTAGAATATACCTGTGAAGCAGGTGCACCAGTTTATCTTCCGCTTCAAAAAGGGTCATGTCCTTGACGGTTGCCGATGCAGCAGATGCATGGCCGCCGCCGCCGAAATCCCGGGCCACCTGGCCGACGTTTACTTCAGGAATCCGGCTGCGGGCAATAAGATAAATCCTTTCTCCCATGCATATCAGGCCAAAGAGCACGTCTAGATTCTCCATGACCATAAGCCGGTGCAGAATAACCGCAAAGTTGTCCACATAATCCTGCAGGGTCAACTTGGTAATAACGACCTCAATGGACTGAATGGTATAGGTAGTTGCATTTTTCAACAGGTTGCCCAGCAGTCCGACCTGCTTGGCCGAGAGATCCTGGGAAACAAACTGGGAAATAATGTCAAGATTTGCCCCCTGACTCAGCAGCCAGGAAGCTGCCTGCAAATCTTCCGGCGTGGTTGATGCATGCATAAAAGAGCCGGTATCCTCATAAATGCCGAGCGCCAGCAAAGTGGCTTCATCCCGGGTCAAGGTAATATTCTGCGCTATAAAAATCCTGACAAATACAGTAGAGGTTGACCCATACGGCTCGATTACCTCCTTGACGCCCTGCATATCGCCCGACGAGTCAGGATGATGGTCATACAGATGCAGCTCAATCCCAGGATTCTGCAAACATTCCTGCAGCTTTCCTATCCTGTTGGACTGCCTGGTATCAACGATAATCAACCGGCTGACATCTTCCAGCCTGACGTACTTCAGGCGTTTGAAGGTATAGATGTCGTGAAATTCCTGAGACAGGAAATCCCGCAGGCTCTTTTCCTGGGAACCGGAAAAAACGAGTTCTGCGTCAGGATACAGTTTTTTGGCGGCCACCATTGAGGCAAGCGCATCAAAATCTGCATTCAGGTGTGTGGTAATAACCTCCATATCCCCAATTATACTCTACAGTTTGTTCTACGCAAGTGATTCAAGGTAAGCCGTCACAGGTTACGATAAACAACCTCATAAGTTTAGCCTTGTACGGCTAAACTTATGATGTGATGGACAGCCGGCAGGGTTATAAAAGACAGCAGGATGCCAACGCCAACCATGGCGGCGGGCAGGCTAGGTTTGAGCCCTGCAACGGACGCCATTGCCCCGGCTGCAACCATGGGCGGCATTGCTGTTTCAAACAGTGACACCTGGGTTCCGAGACCTGTCAATCCGAGAAGCATACAGGCCATGATAAAAACCAACGGAGTAACAACCAGTCGAAGTGTCAGGCCGAGCAATAGGGGCAACCGCTCCGAGGACGGCATGGTCAAACGCAGTTGAAAGCCGATTGCCACCATGACCACCGGCACCAGTGACCCGGCCGTCATTTCCAGCATGGCATTCAACCAGCCTGGAAGAATTGTTGCCTTAAGAGAGAATGCCGCGACCAAGGCAATAAAAGGAGGGGAAAAAATGATTTTCCCGGCTATTTCACTCCAGGCAGGCCGGGCGCCTCCGCCATAGAAAGCGAGGATTAATGTCCCATAGATCGACAGGGCAAGGAAGGATCCGAACTGATCGTACAGAATGGCATAGGTAACCCCATCTCTGCCATAAAACAGTTCAACCATGGGAATACCGAGAAATGCCGTGTTTCCCAGCGGCACCATGAGTAACAGGGCGCCGGTAATATCTCTGGGCCAGCGGAAAAGCCGGCATATGGTCCAAACGAGGGTGCCGGAAAAAAGAACCACCAGCCACGGTGTCAGCACCGGTACCAGGAGATTCTCCGAAAGGCTGAGACGGGGAACCTGGATGAGAATAAGCGCCGGCAGTGCGATGTATATGACATACAGGTTCAGGCTCTGGGCGGTATCTTCCGGGAAAACATGTATCCGCCGCATGACCTGTCCGGCAGCCAGGAGTATGAGAAAGGGTAAAACGTTGTCCATTTTTTTAGGTCCGATCTATTATTTATAAAAGCATATTTACTCCCTGTGAGCTACTTTCTTCAACCAGGCAACAGGTTAATAATAACATGTTATCGAACGAATTTATCAATTTCAAAAAATCACACCTAAATATTTCCACGCTTTATTAAATTTTTACTTCTTACCCAAGAACCATTCTTCAAAAAATAATAATTTTTTCATTGACATAGAAACAAACTTCAACTTAAAAATGAATGGTCATTCATTTTTAAGTTTTACATGAGGAGGGATTTTTTTTATGAAGTACGTGGGAATAGCTCTGTTAATCAGCGCAGCTTTAGTCGGCAATGTATACGCCGGAGAAACAAAGCACGACACACCTAAAGAAGAAAATAAATGCATCGGTGCAGGTCCGCAGGCACCCCGTGATATTGACAGCCTGGCCGGGAGCAATCCCGTGATCTTTGAAGTGGCTCCTTCAATCAAGGATATGAACCTGTGCAACATTCATTTTCATCGGAATGCGGAACATAAATCCGCGGCGTATTCAACATTTGTAGAAGATGGAAGCTATTCGGGCTGGGCTTGCCAGGAACCGGCGCCCGGACGTCTTGCTCACGAGCATGCTGAGTATAACGGGTGCCAGGGAATAGCGGAAGGTGACACCATTGAGGTTCACTGGGTACATACCACCTGTGATACTGAAGGAAAAGGTGTGATACCAATGGGCACTGGCCTGAACAAATGCATGACAACTACTTGCGTGAATCCGGAGTTGAGAGTCGTCGCACAGGTATTTGTGCTGCAAAAAAACGGTTCGTTGAAATTTACCGACTCCCTGGTCAGCAACAATGATCCTTCGGTAGTGTATACGGGTGCAACGACGGGAACCACCTTCAGCAACACTCACTGTTCACCTTTTCAGGTCACATGGGACGTGAAAAAAACATGTGAAACCCTGGATATTGACGATTTTAGCAAGTGGTGCAGTAATAATATTTATAATGATAACCATGCCCATGGCGTGAGAGGACTCGTTACATCAGAGACTCTCTTGAGTAAGATACCTGAGTAAAAAATATAAACCATTCCTGTTCCGGCCGGGGGCGGCTGCAGTCGCTCCCGGCCGACTTTACAATGGCTGATTAACCCGCCGGCGTACCTGCCCTTCCTTCTTGTTTTCAGGCCTGTTTTACGATACTATCATAAAAGAGAGAACGATCCGGCCAGTGACCACCACCAAGGTAAGCGAGATATGGATGTCATAAAAATCAGGTATTGTTTTGATCTGAAACGGGAAAGACTGGAAATATTTGATATTGAGATTGACCCTCAAACCCTTGAGCTGCTGAACAGGCCTCATCACGACCTGCCCGAATGGACCAGGCTGGAAGTTCACCAGTGCTCTCACTGCCCCTTTACCACCGACACCCATTCCCATTGCCCGGTTGCCGTCTGCCTGTCCCAGGTTATAGGACGTTTCGGCAATGTTGTTTCCCATAATGAAATTCACCTGGAAGTCATTACCGATGAGCGCACTGTTTCCCAGGAAACAACCGCCCAAAAAGGGATCAGTTCTCTTATCGGCCTGCTCATTGTCGCTAGCGGTTGTCCGCACGCGGCTTATTTTAAACCGATGGCAAGGTTCCACCTGCCGCTGGCTTCCGAGGGTGAAACTTTTTATCGGGCGACCGGCATGTATCTGCTGGCGCAATACTTTCTCCGCAGGGAAATCAGGGACAGCGAACTCGGACTGGAAGGCCTCAAGGAAATATACCGGAACCTGCACCTTTTAAACACGATGATTGCCGACAGGATAAGAATGGCAACCGATACTGATTCCTCCGTCAATGCGGTTATTCTGCTGGACATGATCAGCAATCTTGTTCCGCTCATAATGGATGAGCAGCTGGATAAAATCCGCCATTTATTTGATCCCTACTTTCAAGTCCCTCTTGCATTATAATAGTTCCAGACAGGTGAATTATCAATAATATCTGATAGATGGCAGGATAATAACCTTTATCCATACTGTCAAATTACGCCTGAATTCAATTTTCCTTCCAGCATAGCAAGTGCGACAAACTGCCATACCGGAAAAACTATTATTTCATTGCGCTCCGTACCACCGGGTGGTAACGTTAGGTATAATTACTACAAATAGTCAACAATAAATTTAATTAATTATACTTACCGTGCTATACTACTTACAGGAAACATTTAATGATTATCGAAGAAGGTTATCTCAAAGGAGTGGTTACCGGTTTTAAAAACAAAAATACTGTTTTTGAATTCTCAAAAGGAAACAGCTGGATTCAGACTGAATACAGAAAGAACTGTCACGATGCATTTATGCCGCACGCCAGAATCAGAGATATCGAAGGCCGGTATTTCATCGAAATTGACGGCATAAACGACAAGGTAGAAGTTAAAAGGGCTGAAGCCTGAAAGCAGGACACCGTCACCTGGCTCCTGCAATAAAACAACGCCCCCCAGGAGGAGAAGATTTTTATGTGATTGTGTTTAAATTCAGGGTGTGGACTTGGAGGGAAGACCTTGCCCTGATATGCCCCAAGAAAGTATTTGATCATCCGCGGCTCTCCTTGTTCTTGCGGATACTGGCCCCCCTTTCAAATACTTGCTAACTTTGGGGTATTGTCGGTATGCTCATACCGGCAGTTAATCCATATATGATGCCCCACACCTCATGTATGGCGTGTCCGGCCGAACACGTTAAATACCCTGAATATTCCGGGCGGCTATGGAGTTCGCTTCGGGGAACCACAACGTTTACCTGGCGGACCCCATAAAATTGAAGCTGAAAACGACATGACTCCTTTCTTTGATTAGCAAAACTGCACTCTTACCCAAAGTCATGTTTTACGGCTTCAGTTTTTCCGGGCATGGGGATTTCCCTGTGCCCGGTTTTTTTATCTACTCATCTTGAGCATCCTGCCGACTTGTTCTTCAAAACCCTTTTCAACAAGCAGCACTATTTTTTTCAGTTTGGAAAAATTCTGCGACCGAAGGTGTTTTACCAGTATTTGCAGGCTTTCTTGAGCAGGAAACGAACTATGCACGGCGCCCAGAAGCGGCAGGCCCAGCCGGATTACCCCACTTTTTTCCGCCAATTGGAGACATCCTCCGTACGCGGTATCAATCCATTCTTCCCGGCAAATGGGCTCTGCGTCCAGATCATGGACCACCGCATACCAGCTCGAATTCTTTCTCACAACTGCGCCGGGTTTTCTTGGTTTTTCCTCCATGATACTGGTCATCAGCCTGATGGGATGCTCTTCCGTATACCGCATTACCGGATCAACGGTGAGCACCAGATGGGTATCCTCTTCAAAAACCCTGACATCTATTGGCAGAGGAGTAACTGCATCAGAGACAACTTCGATTGACACCTTATTCACTTTAACCTGATGAGCAGTTCCGCCGATTATCAGGTTGAACTTATTCTCTCCGCTCATTCTGTTCCCGTCTTTCTTTTTAAAGAATAAGAAAAAATATGTTAGGATATTTTTACAATGACAGAAAAATTGTCTCCCTGCTCTTAAAAACAGCGGATACATTACCTGATAGCTTACAGGGGCCAGTTGTGGGTATCGATAAAAAATTATTTTCCTTTTTATTGTGTTGTATCATTGTTTTTTATCGTCCATCGATTCTGTCCGCTTCCGGGCCAGAGGATGAATCCAGGTTAGACTCTCTGCTGGCCATGAGTTTAGAGGAACTGGTCAACCTGGAGGTAACACTTGCCACCGGCACCCCCAAGCCGCTCAAACTCGCCCCGGCTGTTGCCACGGTCATCACCGCAGAGGAGATACAGCGTATCGGTGCCGCCACGCTTGACGAGGCCCTGCAGACTGTGGCCGGCCTGACGGTCATGCCCTCCAACTTCAACCGGCTGAATTCGGTCTATTCCATTCGCGGCAACCACACCCAGCAGAACCCTCAGGTCCTGATGCTGATTGACGGTGTGCCAATCCGTGATCAGAACCTCGGAACCCTGCCGAATACCTTTTCCATGTCCACTGCCAATATCGCCCGGATCGAGGTTGTTAAAGGACCGGGATCCGCCTTGTACGGGGCGGACGCCTTTGCCGGCACCTTCAACATTATCACTAAAAAGACAAAAGATATAGACGGTATACAGGCAGGCATGCGAGCAGGTTCATTCGGGTATACCGATACCTGGCTCCAGTATGGCGAAACCATGAAAGGGTGGAACGTGGCCTTCAGCTTTGATTATATGCGTCATGATAGTGACACCAGCCGAATTGTTGATGTGGATCTCCAGACCACCCTTGATGGTGCCATGGGGACCTCTGCCTCCTATGCACCCGGCCCCCTGGAAACTGACGACCACATCCATGACGTCCAACTGCGAGTTTCGAATGAGAACTGGAATCTCCGGTTGTGGAAATGGGGCCAGGATGATGGCGGCGAAGGGGCCGGTGTTGGTCAGATCCTGGACCCGATGGGTAATGAAAATATTGACCTCTACCTCGCCGATCTCACCTATAACAGATCAGACATCATGCCGGGCCTGGATATGAACCTGCGTTTGAGTTACAATTACCTTGATCAGGAGAATCATCTTGTCATTTTTCCACCCGGAGCGATCCTGCCAATCGGTGCAGACGGCAATGTCGACTTTGCTAGACCTGCAGGCATGACCCTTTTTACCGACGGCTTCATTGGCATACCCGGTGCCAGCCAACACGGAAACACTATTGACCTTACCTTTGGCTATTCAGGCTTTGAAAAACATTTCCTTCGTTTTGGCGGCGGGTATGAATATTCGTCATTCTCCCCCAAGGAAAAAAAGAATTTCGGTCCCGGCGTCCTGGACGTCCAGCCGCTGCCCCCTGTTCAGGATGGTACGCTGACGGATGTTTCCAACACCCAATATATATACATGAAGGATGAAAACCGGACCAACTACCACCTGCTTCTCCAGGATGAATGGACCTTTAGGAAAAACTGGGAACTGACTGCGGGAGTCCGCTACGATGAGTATTCCGATTTCGGTTCCACTGTCAACCCGCGGCTTGCCCTGGTCTGGGACACTCACCATGACCTGACCACGAAACTCCTGTATGGCCGCGCCTTTCGCGCGCCCTCTTTTGGTGAATTATATATAATGAACAATCCTCTCTCCCTTGGTAACGAGGACCTGGAGCCGGAAACCATAGACACCCTGGAGCTGGCTTTCAACTATCAGCCCGCCCGGACCCTGTACACAACCCTGAGTTTCTTTGCCTACCAGATCGACGATTTAATCGAACGTGTTCAGGATCCCGGCCAGACAACAAAAACAGCCCAAAACGCTAAAGATCAGGAAGGTCATGGTTTCGAGATTGAGGCCGACTGGCTGATCACTGAAACCCTGAATGCCCATGGCAACTTTTCCTACCAGCATTCCGAAGATAAAAATACCGGCGAGACTATCCCTTTTGCGCCGGAAATGGTATTATATGACAATCTGCACTGGGTCTTCCTGCCTGAGTGGTCACTGGACGGCCAGTATTACTTGATGGCAGGAAGAAGACGGGCCGCCGGAGACCCCCGCGTGACGATATAAAGGATAATGATCTCGTCAACCTGACCCTGCGGCGCACAAATATCGGCAAACATTGGGAACTGGCCCTGGCGATACGCAACCTCTTTGACGAAGATGTGCGTGAACCAAGTACAGCGGTCATCCCTAATGACTATCCCATGGAAGAGCGCAGCTTCTGGGCTGAGCTAAGATTTACCTATTAATTCATTGTCCTGTGAATCGAATACGCCAACATTGCCTGCCGAGAAAAACCATCCTGTATGAGTTGATCATTATCCTCTTTATCGTCTTCATAGCCTTCCCTGCCAGGACGGTGGAACCGGCCCATATCAGATATGATGCGGATGCCCCGAGCGAGAATGAACTCAAGGCCATTTATCTCTACAACTTCCTGCAGTTCGTTCAATGGCCAAAGGAAAAATGTCCTTTGCCCGGCGGCAGAGCCCGGAAAATAGGAGTCCTCGGCGATTCTTCCTTTGAACCTGTTCTCAGGGCGCTCCAGGCAAAGCTCAATGCGAAAAATCAGCAGTTGAAACTGACTTTTCACGGTCCTTATCATGACGGTATGGATCTTTCAAACTGCTGTCTTTTGTTCATTGCCGGTTCGGAGCTGAAAAATCTGCCCCGAATTCTTGATAACCTCGACAGTAAAGCGGTGTTAACCGTAGCCGACTCTGATGCCTTTGTTACAAAAGGAGTAATGATTACCCTGATATCGCGCAAGAACAAGGTCCGCTGGGCGATTAACAGGGAACCGGTCACAAAAGCAGGCTTACGTTTAAGTGCCAAGCTGCTTGACATCGCTGTTCAGGTTATCAATTAACCGTATGAAATCATACTTGCAGAATAGTATTTTGTGTCTGTCCAGAAATGAGGATTTTTGTCGGAGGTCAAGGACTGTGAAAAAAATAAGCACAGGCATATATGTGATATTCCGAGCATTATTTTTTGAATATGACGCAGAGATGCGTCACAAATACCATTTATGGGCGGGCACTATTTAATGGTTTCTTTCCGCGACTTATCAATCCGTAATAAACTGACCCTGACCCTGATGGGGATCACATCGGTTGCAGTGCTCGCAGCATGCATGGCTTTTTACGGATTCATTCTTGATCATTACCGCAAAGCGTACAGTGATGACATCATGAGCCTGGCCAAAGTCATCAGCTTCAACTGCCAGGCCGCGTTGACATTTGATATCCCTGAGGATGCCGAAAAAACGCTTCAAGCACTAGCAAACCTCCCCTCAATTCTCGCGGCAACAATTTACGACTCCAAACACAATCTTTTCGCCAGCTACGGCGATACTACACTGCTGATCATCAATCCAACAGATCATCATCTTGAAACCGATGATCTAACAGAGGATGAACATCATGTCGATTCTACTCATCATATACAAAAAAGTCCGCAGGGTACTCTCTTTATCCATCAGGATATTTTTATTGATGACCAGAAAATCGGCTGCATAACCCTGCTTGATAATATGGAGTCTATCAACGCTTTCAGAAATATTGCTCTTTACACCCTGGCGGTGATATTTGTTTTCATCATTGCTTTTACCTTTCTTGTTGCGGCCAGGCTTCGAGAAGTTATCTCCAAACCTATCAGTGATCTGGCATCCGTCTCACAGGAAATTACGGACAAACAGGATTTCTCGCTCAGGGCTTCTAAGTATGGGAACGATGAAGTCGGTCACCTGGTTGATACCTTTAATAACATGCTCGAACAGATATCCGAGAGAAACAAAGAACTCAAAAACAGCGAACAGCGATTTCGTGCTCTCGTCAACCAGGCTGTTGACTCATTTTTCCTCCATGACCTGGATGGCCATATTATTGATGCAAATCAAAGAGCCTGCGACACCCTCGGTTATTCAAGGGATGAACTGCTGTCCATGACGATTGAGGATATTGACCAGACAGCGGATAACCAGGTGTATAAGGAAAAATACTGGCTAAAAATGACTCCTGATTTTCCCGTCTCATTTGAAGGCAGCCATATCCGGAAGGACGGGACCACTTTCCCTGTTGAAATCCGGGAAGGCCTCATGGAACTGGGTGACAAAAAGGTCATCCTGGCCCTGGTCCGTGACATGACTGAAAGGATTGAGGCGGAAAATGAAAAACACCGTCTTGAAAACCAGCTCCAGCAGGCACAGAAGATGGAATCCATCGGCACGCTTGCCGCTGGAATTGCTCATGATTTCAACAATATTCTTTCGCCTATCTATGGGTATGTTGAACTGGCCCAGATGAAAATTGAAAAAGATTCTGAAATCACAAACTATCTTGAAGAAGTGCATAATGCCGCGCACCGGGCCGGGGATCTCGTCAAGCAGATACTTACCTTCAGCAGACAGGATACTGAAAAGTTCTCCCCGGTGGAGGTACATGTCATTATCAAAGAAGCCCTGAAACTGCTTCGGGCGACCATCCCTTCAACCATCGAAATCAAGCAGGACATAGACCCGAAATGCGGATATGCCATGGCCAACCCGACCCAGATCCATCAGATCCTCATGAATCTCTGCACCAACGCAACGCCTATCATGCCATGCGGGAAACAGGTGGAATACTTGGCGTATCACTGACGCCGAGAGAAATTACTGCTCTTGATATGATAAAAAACATCAATCTCACCCCCGGACCATACATGGTGCTTGAGGTCAGCGACACGGGAACCGGGATGGACAACAAGACTCTGGCCAGAATTTTTGAACCCTATTTTACCACCAAGGCCCTCGGGGAAGGGACAGGCATGGGACTCTCGGTGGTTCACGGGATTATAAAAAGTCACGGGGGCAATATCACAATCTACAGTGAACCCGGAAAAGGCACTACCGTTCATGCCTACCTGCCGGTTATAGAAAAAGGAATATCAGAGGAGGAAACTTATCCCACGGGTCCCGTTCCTACCGGTGCAGAGAGAATTCTGCTCGTTGATGACGAGCAAAGCGTGATCAAGGTGGAAAAGGAGATATTGGAAAGCCTCGGTTATAATGTAGTTCCTTACATATCACCCGTCGAAGCCCTTGAGCATTTCCGCGAACATTCTGCCGCATATGACCTCGTTATAACCGACATGACCATGCCCAAAATGACCGGGGACAAACTCGCCAGGGGAATAATGGCTATTCGACCCGATATCCCGGTGATCATGTGTACGGGTTTCAGTGAACTGATCAACAAGGATGACGCCTTACAGATAGGTATCAGAAAATTCGTCACCAAACCAATTATTATTAACAGTTTTGCCAGGACCCTGCGCCAAGTTCTGGATAAGGAATAATATTATTTCTGTAAAAAAAACCTTTTCCATTTCCTGATCCACTGTGCCGGTAAATCCATGTGACCCAGTAAGTTTTCAAGGTTAAAATAGAATATTGAAATGATAAGAGGAGTGAATTGTGAGTAAAATTATCTTCATTGTCTGCCTGTTCGGTTTTTTTCTGTTACCGATACAATCCTTTGCTGAACCGGGGAAATGCATTGAGGGGGATTGCCAAAACGGCAAAGGAACCTTTGCCTGGCCTGATGGGAAAAAATATATCGGCGACTGGAAGAACGGCGCCAGAACCGGGCAGGGAACCAGCATCTGGCCTGATGGCGCCAAATACACAGGCAGCTACCTGGACAGGAAAAAACACGGCCAGGGAACCTTTACCTGGCCCGATGGAGCCCAGTATGCAGGCGGTTTTAAAGATGACAGAAAAAACGGCCAGGGAACCATGATAACGCCGGATGGGAGAAAATATGTTGGAGAATGGAAAGATGGAATGAAAAACGGCCAGGGGACATCAACCTGGCCGGATGGAGGACAGTATACCGGTGAATGGAAGGATGATTTCCCAAGCGGACAAGGTATCTTTACCTCTCCCCATGGAGTATATGCGGGAGAGTTTAAACTGGGAAACCCGGACGGCAAGGGAACATTCACCTACCCTGACGGCAGAAAATACGTCGGTGAGTTCAAAGAGGGTGGTATGCATGGCCATGGTATCGAGACGTCTGCCGGCGGCAAAAAGAAAGAAGGCTACTGGGTAAATGACATCTATGTGGGAAAGAAAAAACCCAAAGAATAAAAAAAGGTCCCGCCTGAAAAACCCTTAGAAAAGCGGCAAATATCAAGTGATGACCCTTTATTAAAAAAATGGTGGAGGCGGCGGGAGTCGAACCCTCTGCCCACTATAAATACTGGTCGTTCACAACGACCTGGGAAAAAAATGGGAAAAATAGATAATCTTAAGTCTACAAAAAATATAACAAAAAAGGCAGGAGCTATAATGCCCCTGCCTGACAGCAGTTCAGATCTAATACTATTCTTACCAGTGTATCGGATTTCTGCTTGTCGGTTTTTTCTTTTTCGGTTTTTTCTTTTTCGGTGTTCTGCATTTCGGTTTTCCGCTATACCCTTTTCTATTGAGTCTCCGCAGTTCCCTATTGGTTTCCTCCAGTTCTCTATTTAACTGGCGTTCCCTCTGTTCAGCACCACAATAATAATTACTTTGCGCTTGACTGGCTCTCGTTTCTGCTCGACGGGCTTCCGATTCATCACGCCTTTGCGTTTCTGCAACAGCGCATTTCTGGGCTGCAACGTAGTCTATATATACTTTTCTTGACGTCATGTATGAGGCTTCAACGCATTGCTTAGATATTTCCTTTGGAAACGCACTGCTATTTAACTTTTTTTTTGCTGCTTTCTGTTGAACTTGACAACGTTTTTGGTCATTAAAATTTCTAAAATATTTTTTACAATAAAAATGGATACTATCAGCTTTACTGTTACTTCCTACCATCACAAAAGACAGAGTTATAGTCAAGTCTGGTGTTTGAAAAAACATACTCAAACGACAGCCCTGTTGAGTTCACCTTCTTCTAAAGGATCAATTCGTTCTCCGTCCTTG
>NIWG01001803.1_pt1 | contig 18036 bp, 12 predicted proteins | sample 1523271 | NCBI WGS metagenome assembly NIWG01 (sample SAMN06894523, study PRJNA379456) | ciliate metagenome | isolation source: three single ciliate cells amplified by MDA sediment | place: USA: Santa Barbara Basin
TGTGGAGAAGGTGCAAAACTGACAAAAAACAAGTTAAAAGTTTTAGCAAAAACAAATGGTGAGCCCAAACTCTCAATTGAAGGAAAACTTTTTGTTTTTTCCAAAATAAATATTTTAGATGACATCATGCCTCAAACCGGATTTTTGGACTCCCATAGTCATATATCAATCGGAGGAACATTATCAGATGCCTTTCCAATAAAAGGGGGCAATTTGTTAGCAGATGAAATTCGTGGAACAAAAATAGATGTCATTGGCGATATTGTTGCAGATAAGGGCATTATAGACGCAAATATTTCCACACAGGGAAAAATATACGCCAAGTTTATCCACAACTCAAAAATCGACGCTTATGGTGATATATTTGTTGAAAATGAAATTATTGATTCAACAATAACAACGAGCGGAGCTTTTACAGTTGATAACAGTAAAATCATATCATCTGATATTGCAGCCCGAAAAGGGATCAGCGCTTTAGGTATTGGCAGCATAAGAACCAATCCTTGTGTATTAAAAATTGGAGTCAAAGACCATATCACTAACCAAATTAATAGAATTGAACAAGCCATTGAAACAAGAAAAGAAGAACTAAATTCCCTGATACAAAAAAATAAGGAATTAGCAGGTGAAGAAACATTAAACTTAAAAAAATTAGTTCTTTTCAAACAGCAGTATGATAAAATTTCAGTTCAGCATAAAAAATTGGTCAAAAAATTTGAGGCTTTATCAAAAAATGACGATGAAGAAGAGATGACAGGCAATAAAAATATTCTGTCAGAAACTGAAAAAAAAATTAATTCTATCATTCATTTAATAAAAGAGCTGGACAAGAAGTGGAAATAGATGTCGCCAGTCTAAAGGAGGATCAGGCAGCCATCAAAGAGTGGTCTGAAAAACAGCCAGACAACCCAACACTGGATATTAAGGGTCCAGTCCTCTTAGGCACTGTGATTTCCGGAGCTCACTCAACTATCACTATAGATAAAGATTATGAAAGCATCATTGTTCTTCCTGAATATACTATGAAAATTTTTAACCAGTAACCTTTTATGAATATGGTAAACCAATCAATAATCAAAAAGGACAATATTGCCGCTCAAGTCCTTTATAACTTCTTATCCTCATTTATTCTAACATCCAATAAATATTAGTTAATACTGGAATCCTCAACATCTAATGCGTTTGTTACAATAACATTTACCTTAACCGATTCACCTTCAGCATCTGAAATCGTAATTGTAGTTGAACCTCCCATGAGACCTATGACTGTCAGGATATCTCCATCCAAATCCTAAATTATTAATATCTCCATATCGTACAATTAAATCAGCGCTTGGATCACCGGAAAGCTCCTCGTGCTGAAGTGTGTAATCTTCTTCTGAAATCAGATGTTGCAATATTATATATTTGAGAAATCTCAGTTTCGGAAAGAGAGCGATTATATATGCGTATTTCGTCAATAATTCCTTTAAAATTTTGAGAATTATTCTGAGATATCCTGCCAATAAATAACCCATCATAATTCAGGTCAGGTGTAAAATCCATGCCATAAAGCTCACATCTTCGTCTGGACCTATAGGATCATTACATGAAATATAAGTTTCTTCTCCAAAATAATAGGCGCTGTAAAGTTTTTACAAGAAATCCTTTTTAATTTCTTTTTTTTACTTTAACCTTACATCAATGAATCGCATTATTCATACCAAGACTATATAAAAGTTTAATTTCCTCTGCCCAAATATCCTTATCCGGTGTTTCTAAAACCATGGGAATTTTTTCAAAACGCTGATCATTCATGATATATTTAAAACCATTTATCCCAATTTTTCCTTTTCCAATACTTTCATGTCTATCCACCCGGCTTTGAAAGTCACGTTTGGAATCATTCAAATGCACTCCTTTAAGGTATTGAAAACCTATTTGATGGTCAAACTCACCCATGGTAGAATTAAAAGTGTCTTTCGTCCGTAAGTCATAACCTGAGGTAAAACTATGGCATGTATCCAGGCAGACACCAACACGACTTTTATCTTCAACATGATCAATTAAATAAGCAAGATGTTCAAACAAAAACCCCACATTGCTCCCTTGCCCAGATGTGTTTTCTATGACTGCTGATACAGTTTTAGTTTTATCTAAAGCAATATTAATGGATTCTGCAATCCTGTTTAAACATTCTTTGATAGAAATTTTTTTAAGATAACTGCCAGGATGAAAATTCAGATACAGCAGTCCAAGTTGTTCACAACGATGCATTTCATCATAAAAAGCATTCCTGGATTTTTCCAACCCTTGTTTTTCCGGATGTCCGAGATTTATCAAATATCCCCCATGAGGAAGGATATGCTCAGGCTTATATCCAGCATCGTTACAATTTTTTTTAAAAGCCGTAATATTTTTTTTACTAAGGGGCTTGGCTTTCCATTGTCTTTGATTTTTAGTAAAAATTGCAAATGCCTTTGCGCCAATGGCCTGGGCATGTAAAGGTGCATTTTCAACTCCACCGCTTATGCTGACATGTACTCCGATTCGTTTCATTTTTCAATTTTATTCTTTTATTCTTTTATTCTTTTATTATTAAAAATCAGTTTTATTTTAAAATTATCTTGACAAAGTAATGACGATATATGATTATATTCCGTTTATTATATTGTTTATTTATTATCATCAGTTTTATACAATTACAATTATAATTCACTTATCTTAGAGCATTCTGAATTTGAACACAATAATAAATAAGCATTTAATCATACAATAATAGATATTACGCTTATAGTTATAATGATGTTAATCATATTCAATTGACAGGTCCATCAAAATTTTTAGTAAAAAAACATGCAAACAAAGAATAGTATTACAAAAACTTTTTTAATCAATATGGTGGTCATCTCTATCTTCACCATCGGATTAGTTGGTTATTTTTGGATTTCTTCTGAATATACTAGATTTAACAAGGAATCAAAAGTTATTACAAATGATTTTTTCCAGTCACATAAATCAAAGTTGAAAAATCAGGTTAATACTATTGTTGAGTATATTCATTTTATGGATAAACAAACTGAACAGAGGTTAAAAGAATCTATAAAAGAAAAAGTTCTTCATACACATAACATTGCAATGAATATTTATCGTAAACATGTTGGGGTGAAAAGTCCTGACGAAATAAAACAACTGATAAAAAAAACTCTTGAGCATCATCGTATGGATAATCAAAAAGGGGTTTTTATTATCAGAGATTCTGATTTTTCAGCTCAACTGTTTAGAGACAAAATCAAATTAAAAGAAAAAAATTCTATTAAAATTGAATATATTTCGGGAAAAAACACTGTTTCGGATTCTTTTGAAAATCTTAAAAAGTGTGGTGAAGGATTTGCAGACTATTTTTGGGAAAAACCAGGTGTCAATAGAAAAACTATCTTTAAAACAGCCTATATTAAACTTTTTGAGCCTTTTGAGTGGTATTTTGGCTCAGAAGAGTTTTTTGAAAAATTTTCAAAACAAATAAAAAAAGAAGTGATCAATCGTATCGAAAGCCTGACCCTTGAAAAGCACATTGATATTGCAGCAGGGCAATGGGATGGATTAATTTTGTCAGGTCCAGACAAAGGAAAAATATTTTTTGATATTTATAGTGATAATATAATTGCAATCAATGAAGAGTTAATTAATTTTTCTCAGAAAGACGGGGGATTTATCATATATTTACACCCTGAAATAAAAGAAAAGGTCACAACCCTTTGCTATGCTGGCGGTATTAAAAATTGGAACTGGTACATCAGCGCCAGGGTGAATATGGACAAAGTGGAAAATATTATTGCACCAAAGCATTTGGAATTAAAAAACAGAGTAAAAAATCATATTTTTAAAATAATTTTTATTCTTATTACATTAGGATTGGTTATATATGTGATAACATCTTATATATCATATCGGACAAAAAATAATTTCAATATGTTTTTATCATTCTTCAAAAAAGCTGTAAATGAATCCACCACAATCAACTCAGACAAACTCCATTTTTCTGAGTTTAAATTAATGGCCGAGTCTGCGAATATTATGATTAAAGAGCGGAATGATGCTGAAAATGCCCTTCGTGAAAGTGAGGAACTGTTTAGAAAAGTTTTTGAAACCAGTCCAGACGGTTTGATTATCTACAGGGAGCATGATGGCCTTGTCAATAATGTCAATCAAGGACTTTGCGAATTAACCGGATGGAGTAAAGAAGAAGCCATTGACAAATATGTTCATGAAATGAAGCTTTTGTCAAAACAAGATCGTAAACAATGGGTTATAAATTTAAAAAATTTCAGATCTGTTAAAAATCAAGAATTTTCTTTTTATTGTAAAAACAACAATTCATTTCAAGGTCTGTTATCCGGTAATATTATTACTTTAAATGAAACCCCCTATGTTCTTTCAATTATAAGGGATGTTAATGAGTTAAAAAAAACGAAAGATTCTTTGCTTAACCTGAATGAATCCCTTGAGCAGCAAGTTATTGAACGGACGAAAGAGATTGTGAAAACGAATAAGGAGCTGAACCAGGAAATTTCAGAACATAAGCGAACTGAAAATGCTCTGGAAAAGGCTAAAATAGCTGCTGACGCTGCAAATATTGCAAAAGGTAATTTTCTGGCGAATATGAGCCATGAAATCCGCACTCCAATGAATGGTATTCTTGGTATGACCAGCTTATTACTCGAAACATCTCTTAACAAAGAACAGCAGGATTTTGGAGAAGTCATTCAGTCCAGCACAAATGCTTTGTTGGCAATTATTAATGATATCCTGGATTTTTCAAAAATCGAATCTGGAAAAATGACGCTGCATTTTCATGAATTTGATCTTCTTTCAACAATCGAGAATATTATTGAGTTATTATCTGTCAGAGCTTCTGAAAAAAATTTAACCATATCATTTCAGATAGAAGATGATGTGCCTTTGAAATTGCAGGGAGATCAAGGCAGGGTGCGTCAGATTCTTATTAACTTAACTGATAATGCAATAAAATTTACACATAAAGGTCATATAGACATTAATGTTTCGGTTGAAAATGATACTCAAAAAAATAATACCCTCAAATTTACCATAACGGATACAGGTATTGGTATTCCTCAAGCCCGATTGAACCAGCTTTTCAATTCCTTTACACAGGTTGATACATCAATTTCCCGCATATATGGGGGAACTGGTCTTGGATTGGCCATTTCTAAACAACTTTCTGAAATGATGGGGGGTAAAGTGGGGCTTGAAAGTGAAGAAGGGAAAGGTTCAGTTTTTTGGTTTACTGCTGAGTTAGAAAAATTTCCTGCAATTCAAGATAAAACATATCAAAAAATTTCAAGCACACTAGAAAATGAAATACCTATGATTAAAAATAAAACTCTGCCTTACTATACAAATGACTCAAAAGAATTTAAAAAGAAATACAATCCTTTTCAAAAACACTGCCATAATAATAAGCACATATTATTGGCAGAGGACAATGCAGTCAACCAGAAATTAGCGATTTTACTTCTAAAAAAAATGGGATTTCGCGTTCATGCTGTATCAAATGGCAAAAAAGCAGTTGAGTCCCTTGAAAAGATCCCCTTTGACCTGGTTCTTATGGATATTCAAATGCCCCTGATGGATGGTTTGGAAGCCACCAGAATTATTCGGGACCCAAATTCAAATGCATTAAACCACAATGTTCCCATCGTTGCCATGACCGCTCATGTCTTGGAAATAGACCGAAAAAATTGTTTTCTTGCAGGAATGAATGACTTTATACCCAAACCCGTAAAAAGAAAAATTTTATCTGAAGTTCTTGAAAAACAATTATTTAAAGCTGATTTTGAAACTCTGAAAAATTAGTGCGATTTTTATAGAAAAAACCAACTGCTGATCCCTCAATTCAGGCCCAGACGGTTTTTCACCACATTTGTTATTTTAGTGCAGTATTTTTTTGTGGTCTTTATAGATGGTCCTTCCACCATAATCCTGCAAAGGGGCTGGGTCCCTGAATATCGAACCAACACTCTTCCCTTTTCGCCTAAATCAGCTTCAGTAGATTTTATGATATTCATAATTTCAGGAATTTCGTTGATATCAGGTTTGCTTTTGACTTCCACATTCATCAGAATTTGAGGGTAAACACCCATGATTTTAGCCAGTTCACCTAAAGGTTTTGAAGTCTCTTTCATCACTTCAAGAAGCTTTAATGCTGTAAAAATTCCATCTCCTGTTGTATGATGGTCCAAAAAAATCATATGCCCGGAATCCTCGCCCCCCATGACGGATTTATGGGATATCATCTTTTCTAAAACATAACGGTCTCCCACATTTGCTTTAATATGTTTTATATCCATGTTTTTGAAGGCTTCACTTAAGCCGATATTGCTCATTACAGTGCTCACAATAAGTGCATTGTCCAGTTTTCCCTTTTCCTTTGCAAATTTTGAACAAATGGCAAGAATCTGATCTCCTTTTATTTCATTTCCCTTTTCATCCACTGCGATGAGCCGATCTCCATCACCATCAAAGGCAAGACCTATATCAGCTTTATCTTTTATCACCTTGCTGCTCAAAGTTTCAGTGTGCTGCGATCCGCAATTTTCATTAATATTTTTCCCATCCGGAGAGATAAACAATGGGTCCATGTGCCCTTTCAATTGTAAAAATATTAAAGGGGCAACTTTGTATGTTGCACCATTTGAGCAGTCTATGATGATTTTAAAATTGTTTAATAGAAAATTTTCAGAAAAAGCCTGTTTTAAAAATTGTATATAATGGTGTTCGGGCTGATCTATGAAAAACACCTGACCTGTATCATGAATCGTTTTTGATATTGAATGAATTGAGTCGTCAAAAACAAGCTGCTCAATTTTTTTTTCTTTTTCATCATTTAATTTATAACCGTGTTTATTAAAAATTTTTAGTCCATTGTCATAATATGGATTGTGGGATGCGGAAATAACTATCCCTGCTGCTGCACTGGAAAAAGAGGTTAAAAAAGCAACACCAGGAGTTGGAAATACACCGGCAAGGTGAACATCCACTCCCATGGAACAGATCCCTGAAATAAGCGCGGACTCAATCATATGCCCTGATATCCGCGTATCTCTGCCTATAACAATCTTGCTTTTTCCCTGTTTATTATTTTTAAACAAAAAAGCAATCGCTCTTCCAATTTTAACAGCCATTTCTGATGTTATTGGATATTCATTGGCCACGCCTCTAATACCATCTGTTCCAAACAGGTTTCTCATAAGTTAAACCTCGACCATGCAAATTTCAAAAAAAGTTATGTGTTTTCTTTGCTTAAGAAAATGATGGAATGAGCCTGAGGGTTTTATCTATGACACTGTCAACAATTTCCTGCAGCCACAGGGCCCCTTCCCTGGAATGTTCAATCCTTAGTGTTTTTATGACATGAATATAGTCTTTACCCATGCGATGAATATGGGGAAGCAGGTTTTCAATGAAACGATCCCTCAAAGGGATATTGCCATTATCATGGCACAGTTCAATAAAAGTTTTTTCCATGTCAGGCCATTGACTGTTTAACTCCAGGATCTGCTGTAAAAATAAGGAAGGGTCTTTGGTTTTAACCCGTTTTTGAAAGTCAACAGCATAATCTGCAGCTTTTTTTGAATATTCCTTTAATCTTTTAAGCCTCTCCCTTATTGCCATATCAAGTTTTAATTTCACTCCTTCAAAAAGGGGTTCCGGAAAATCACTGGAGATAAACAATACCCTGATGTTGTGATACCATAGTTTTAAAGCGATTAAATTTGCCAAATATGTGATATTATTTAATACTACTCTTTTAACATTGTTATACTCTGCAAATGAATATGGAATATTTCCGCCGCTAACCGCTCCTCCAATGATTAAACGCCCCTGTCTTAATTCATCTTTTCTGATAATGGTTCCAGCAGCGCTGACAGTGCCAAATGTTAGAACGGTTGGGCCTACTAAACCGCCCTGGCCTCCTAAAAAAATTGATTTTTGATTCAACATCACCCCATCAGGGACATTACCCATGAGCGAAGGGGTGGCTTTATCCTGGTTTACAGTATAGTTGAAATGTATATATGAACTTCCCACCTCACTGTGATTTTTTCTGCTTGTCCCGCCTGACATGAGGCAATCACAAAAATTGATCAGACTTCCCAAAGTGACAAAAGGAAAAAGTATGGTCTGCTTCAAACCTACTGCATGAGCGCCACTTGCTTCCTCTTCTAATATGGTCCCTTCTCTCACATGGGCCCCAAGTCCCATGCTTGATTTTTTTAAAAACGCAGCATCTTTAAAAAAACCGCCCTGCAGTTTAACAAAAGGACCCACTTGACAATTTTCAATAGTCACAGGCCCCTCATACCCTAAGCTGACACCTTTTAAAATGAGTGTGGATTTTCCAAATAGTTTGCACCCGGAATAAATGATGACTCCATCACCTGCTATCCTGTCAAGATCAACTTCATCACCAATTTCAACACTCTGGGGATTAGGAACTCTTACTCCTTTGGTCACAAGCTTTTTAATCTTCTCAATATGATTATCCAAAACTTTTAATCCCTCAATTTAAATGAAACATTTTCAATAGTCCGTAAAATCCTTTGTATGACATTTCAGAAAGATTGAATAATTTGTTATTATTAAATGAAATAATATCAAAAAGAATATATTCGCTCTCTGTCAATAAAGGATCGGGTTTGTTTTTATCATTATCTGGATCATCTTCATCGTCTTCTGATTCATCAATTGCTTCAAAATCTTCAATTGTTTCTAAAGGTTTCAACCCTTCGGCTATTCGATATTGATTCTCCAGGTTAAAACGCCATTGTTTTGTTTTTTCTAACTCTGTTTTTCGTGTTGCTTCTCTTAATGATATGGTTTTTTTATTTTTTATTTTTTTTTGATACTCAATCTCCGCTGTTAATTTTTGAAATCCATGGGCATCCTTAATGCGATTTTTATGGTTCTTATTCAGCTTTGCTATCAAAGATTGCAAAACAGGATATGACTCATAAGATGTTGGCTTTATTGAGTCACAGGGCATGGCTTTTGGTAAAGTGTTTTCACCGAATTTTTCAAGATCATATTTGGAAGGGTATGTGATATCAGGAATAATACCCTGACTTTGAGTGCTCTTCCCGGAAATCCTGTAAAACTTAGCGCTGGTCAGTTTAATTTGACCTCTTTTAAGACGCATTAAAGATTGAACAGTTCCTTTGCCATAGGTTTGAGTGCCGACAATGACGCCTCTATTATAATCTTGAATTGCTCCGGCAAAAATTTCTGACGCGGAAGCGCTCATACGGTTAACTAATACAACCAACGGGCCCTTGTAAACTATTTTGGGATCAGGATCATCCAGCAGCATAATTCGACCATTGGCATCACGAACTTGAACTGTAGGGCCCTTTTCAATAAATAACCCTACCAGTTCATTTGCTTCCTGAAGAGCGCCGCCGCTATTATCCCGTAAATCAATAATCACCCCATCAACCTTTGCTTTTCGAAATTCATTTAATATTTCATGCACATCTCGTGTTGAGCTTCTGTAATTTAAATCACCTGTTTGATAAGCACTAAAGTCTATATAAAAGGTTAAAAGAGTGATAATACCAATTTTTTTTCTTTTCCCATTATATTCCAGGTCAATGATCTCTTTTTGCGCAGCCTGTTCTTCCAGTTTTACAGTATTGCGGGTGATGCTGATAATTTTCGTCGAATGCTCATTTTGTTCATCTGATGGGACGATTTCCAAACGGACAACTGTTTTTTTAGGTCCGCGAATAAGATCCACAACATCATCAATACGCCAGCCCACAACATCTACAATTTCACCGTCAGTTCCCTGTCCTACCCCTGCAATACGATCTCCTGCTTTTAATTGCCCCGCTTTGTCGGCAGGACCTGCCGGAATTAAACGAATCACTTGAATATATTCATTCTTGCTCTGTAAAACAGCCCCAATACCTTCTAAAGACAAACTCATTTGTATATCAAAATTTTTTGAAACCCGTGGGGATAAATATTGTGTATGTGGATCAAATATTTGGGTAAATGAATTCATAAACGTTCTGAAAACATCTTCATTGTTTATTTGAGCAACCCGGTTGAGTTGACTCCTATACCGTTTATTGAGTAAACTTTTTATTTCTTCCAGTGATTTTCCCGATAATTTAAGACTGATAATTCTATTTTTTAAACGCTTTCTCCAAAGATCATGCAATTCTTGATTATTTTCCGGCCAGGGTTTATTTTCCCTGTCAGTATCTAATTTTTCATCAATATCAAAATCCATTGTTTCAATGTTACGATTAATATAATTTATCAAATATACAAGACCTTCAATAATTCGCCGCTGATAACGATTATAAATGTCAAAGGCAAGTATAATATTCCCTGATTTCAACGCATCATCAATTTGATAACGATAAATTTCAAACTCTTTAATATCTTTTGCTAAAAAATAAGCTCGAAAGCTATCTAAATCAGATAAAAAATTATTAAACACTTTTTCTGATAATCTGTCATTAATTTTTGTTGATAAATAGTGATGACCTTTTAGTTTTTTTAAAATATTTTTACATGTTTTGGATTGGACTTTTGAAGGTTTAAGAGTGGTAATAAACTCATCTGCTGAAAGGTGTGATGCGGGTGAGCTTAATGCAGTTTTAAAACCATTTTTTTCTGCCAATATTGTATTATAACCAAATGAAAGAATGACAGTATTAATTAACAAAAATAAAAGAAAAATGCGCTTCATTGGTTTCTCCTTGTCTAATGTGATTAGAATAAATAGTCTCTAAACAAAAACCTCTTATTGTTTCCAGGACATTTAATTGAGATTTAAATTTTTTCAAGTGTTTTCAACCACTTCAACCCTGTCAACTTTTTGATATCCCCGGGGTAATTTTTTTCCCCTCCGTCCCCGTTCTGCAATATATTGAGGCAGATTACCTGGTTTTAATACAAAATGGCGCTTACCTGAAAAAATAATAAGCTTGTGCTCAACAGGTAAAATGGCCAGATCAGTAACAATTTCCTGCCTTTCTTTAGCTCGTGTTGGAGATATCTGGATAATTTTATTACCTTTTCCCCGAGACAGCATAGGCAAATTCTTTACAGGAAATATAATAATCCTGCCTTCATTTGTAATTGCCACAACCTGATCAGTCTCTAAATCAGGAATTGAAACCGGCTGCATTGGCCGTGCATTATCTGGGAGTGTTAACACTGATTTCCCATTTCGATTTTTACAATACAAATTTGATAATTTTGAAATAAATCCATACCCGGCATCACTTGCCAACATCACCAGGCTGGCTGGTTTACCCATTAAAACACCCTCAATTTTTGCATTAACAGGTAAATTTAATCTGCCGCTTAATGGCTCGCCATGTCCCCTGGCTGAGGGCAATGTATGTGCGGGAAGCGAATAGCTTCGGCCCAAAGAATCAATAAATACTGTTAACTGATTACTTCGTCCACATGCGGCTCCTTTGAACTTGTCACCTGATTTAAAATTTAGTTTTGCCGGTTCAACATCATATCCCTTAGCCAGACGAACCCAGCCATTGCTTGACAGCACCACTGTCACCGTTTCAATGGGTATGATATCCGCCTGAGTCAATGCATGAGCTTCCATACGTTCAACTATGGGGGAGCGCCTCTCATCAGAAAATTTTTTTGCATCAGCTTTCAGTTCCTTACGAATCAAGGTTTTCAGGCGTTTTTTGGATTTTAACAGTTTATCAAGTGTATCTCTCTCTTTTGATAGTTTATCAAGCTCTCCCTGAATTTTATTTTCTTCAAGTTTTGCCAGATGACGCAGCTTTGTTTCTAAAATTGCCTCCGCCTGCTTCTCACTGATTTTAAAACGCTTCACTAAAACCGGTTTTGGTTTATCTTCTTTACGAATAATCTTTATAATTTTATCGATATTAAGATAAGCGATCAGCAACCCCTCCAGAATATGGAGACGATCAACCACTTTATCTAAACGAAACTGCAGCCTTTTAGTAACAATAGTCTTTCGATATGTAAGCCATTCATTCAGTATTGCAACTAACCCCTTTACTTGGGGACGGCCGCTCAAACCGATCATATTCATATTTACTCGATAGGTGCGCTCAAGATCAGTGGTGGCAAATAGATGAGCTATTAAACCATCCCTGTCCACACGATTTGACCTGGGCACAACAACCAGACGGATTGGAGCTTCATGATCTGATTCATCTCGAAGATCAGATACCATAGGGAGCTTTTTTCCCTGCATTTGCGTGGCTATTTGCTCTAATATCTTTGATCCTGAAACTTGATGAGGCAGCGCGGTAATCACAATTTCTCCATTTTCATAATGATATACCGCACGCATTCGTATGCTGCCAGAGCCTGTGGCATACATTTTAATAATATTATCCCGAGGAGTTATAATTTCTGCCTTTGTCGGATAGTCCGGCCCTTGGATAAACTGACACAAATCTTCCACACCTGCCTTGGGATTATCAAGTAAATGTATGCATGCATTGGTCACTTCCAGTAAATTATGGGGGGGGATATCAGTTGCCATTCCCACAGCAATTCCAGTGGAACCATTTAATAAAATATTTGGCAGTCTGGCCGGCAATATCAAGGGCTCTTGAAGCGTTCCATCGAAGTTCAGCGTCCAATCAACAGTTCCCAGGCTTATTTCACCTAATAAAATATCCGAATAATCAGAAAGCCTTGCCTCTGTATAGCGCATGGCTGCAAATGATTTAGGGTCATCTGAAGACCCCCAGTTTCCCTGCCCGTCCACTAAAGGATAACGATATGAAAAAGGCTGCGCCATTAACACCATGGCTTCATAACACGCTGAATCTCCATGTGGATGAAATTTTCCTAGAACATCACCAATTGTTCGTGCAGATTTTTTGTATTTTGCAGAAGCTTTTAAACCAAGTTCCGACATTGCGTAAATCAAACGCCGCTGAACAGGCTTTAAACCATCACCTATATGGGGAAGGGCACGGTCCAAGATGACATACATGGAATATTCCAAATAGGCCTTCTCGGTAAAAGACTCCATTGGTACGGTTTCTATCCCTTCCAAACTGATCTGTGTTGCATCACTCATTTTATTCTCTCCTGGATTGAGCGATTGGCTGTCAGCTTTCAGCTTTCAGCTTTTTGGCTAATAACCTCAGTATATTGCTGATATTGATTATTTCATTCATCAGCTACTGCTTCAAAGCGCCTTCTGCTAAATCTCCTTTTTTTTCCAGCCATAATCTTCTGTCTCCTGCCCTCTTTTTAGCCAGCAGCATATCCATCATACTAAATGTGTCAGTGTTTGAATCAATGGTCAGTTGAACAAGACGCCTTGTATCAGAAGCCATGGTTGTTTCTCTAAGCTGCATTGGATTCATCTCACCCAATCCTTTAAAACGCTGGACATTAATCTGTCCTTTTTTTTTAAGGGCAATGCGTTTTAAAATATCTTTTTTTTCAGTTTCATCCAAAGCATAATAAACCTGTTTACCAATATCAATTCTATACAAAGGCGGCATTGCCGCAAAAACATGTCCTGCCATGACCAATGGATGAAAATGACGTAAAAACAAAGCGCAAATCAAAGTTGCAATATGTAAACCATCAGAATCCGCATCTGCTAAAATGCAAATTTTACCATATCTTAAACCGCTCAAATTATCAGATGAAGGATCCACGCCAATGGCAATTGAAATATCATGAATCTCTTTTGAACCTAAAATGACTGAAGAGTCTACCTCCCAAGTGTTTAATATTTTCCCCCGAAGGGGCATAACTGCTTGAAACTGACGGTCTCTTGCCTGCTTTGCAGACCCTCCTGCAGAATCACCCTCCACCAGAAACAACTCAGACTGCATGGGATTTTGTATGACACAGTCCGCAAGCTTCCCAGGTAAAGCCGGGCCATTTTTTATTTTTTTACGGGCCACTATTTTGCCTGATTTTATACGTCTTTGGGCATTGTTAATGGCCATTTCAGCAATCATTTCACCAATATCCGTATGCTTATTCAACCAGAGACTAAATGAATCTTTGACAACTCCCGATACAAAAGTTCCACACTGTCTTGAAGAAAGGCGCTCTTTAGTTTGTCCGGAAAACTGCGGCTCCTGCATTTTTGCCGATAAAATATAACAGCATTTGTCCCAAATATCCTCAGAAGATAATTTTATGCCCCTTGGCAACAGTTTACGAAATTCACAAAACTCCCGAATAGATGCAAGGAGCCCTCCACGAAAGCCGTTGACATGAGTTCCGCCCAGTGGAGTGGGAATAAGATTCACATAGCTTTCCGTAACAGTTTCACCACTTTCCGGAAGCCAGGTAACCGCCCAGGTTACCGTTTCTGCATTGCCTTTAAACTCTCCAACAAAGGGATCGAAAGACAAAAGTTCATTATCCTTTAAGCTGTCCACAAGATAATCTTTTAACCCGTCCTGATAATACCACTCTTCGTATTCACCACTGATATCATTGGTAAATCCCACGTGTAATCCAGGACATAACACTGCTTTTGCACGTAACACCCGTATTAGACGGGGCACTGAAAATTTAGATTTTTCAAAAAAATCCGGATCTGGCCAAAACCGTAACAGGGTCCCGGTATTTTTTTTCCCGACGGAACCTATGACTTTCAAATCCTGACTTTTTTTTGAATTATTAAAACATATCTGGTATTCTTTGCCCCCTCTTTTAATGATCACCTCAAGTCTTGTTGACAAAGCATTTACAACAGAAACGCCAACCCCATGCAGCCCTCCAGAAAACTGATAATCCTTATTTGAAAATTTTGCCCCTGCATGAAGCCGTGTCAAAATCAACTCCACTCCGGAAATACCTTCTTCCGGATGGATATCAACAGGCATCCCCCGGCCATTATCACACACCTCCAGCGAGCCATCCTTATGAAGAATCACATCAATAGTATCAGCATAACCAGCAATAGCTTCATCCACACTATTATCAATTGCCTCATGACCTAAATAATTTGGACGAGCTGTATCTGTAAACATTCCAGGCCGTCTTTTTACCGGCTCAAGCCCCTTTAACACCTCAATCGATTTAGCAGTATATGTTTCCCTGTGTCCCTTTTTGTTCATCATTTTGTTCATCATTTTGTTCATTATTTTGTTCATTATTTTATTTCATTAAACTTTTACATCACAAATCTTTTCTAAAACTAAAAATTATTTTTGAATCATTTATCATTTATAAACAACAAAATAAACCCAAAAAACATCAAAAAATCTAATATGTTTAATTTTCTTAAATTTAAATTTAAATTCAAATTTAATTTCATACAATAAAAAGCTAAATTCAAAGAGTGATAAGATAATTGACAAGTTCACTATGTTGGAATACTATACAAAATACAACAAATATGATATTTTTACATTACTTTTAGATCAAAAAGTTTATTATCAATAATAACTAATAAAATTAAAAAAGTATATATAGCATAATAATCATTGTTTTTAATCATTGTTTTTCCGGAAAATTAAATGAAAACCAATAAACCCAAAGTTAATTTAGAAGATACTTTTAAACTCATATGCAGCAATACTAAATTAAATGAAGATGACGCAGAAAAAATCCAACCTCTTTTCATGGAAATTATTGAGCTCAAATGGGATTCAGCCAATGAGCAAGTGAAGCAAAAACTAATGGAGTTTGCTCCAAACACCGATACAACAACTGGAGTCCAAGCTGCCATATACGGTATAAAAGATACAAATGTTACTGTTTACAAAACAGCCAAAAACACTTTAAAACAAATTATTGAAAAAGCTAAAAAAGAAGTCCAATATGATTCAAAACAATCAGCAATATTTTCAAGTCTGATTTTTAAACAAATGAATATGACTTCTAATTTAGATACAATTAACCTTTTTCTACAAGCTTTATTAGAAATTGGTGAACAAGGCGCCTATTTTGCGTGGAAATATTTTAAATCTAAAAAAAAAACCACCAAGCCTCAAATTATCATTGATATTATCCGATCATTTTCTGATATAATGAAATTGAATTTCATTTTAAAGTGCACACTTGAAACCACTTCATTCCGCAGGCAATATTATCCACAGATAAAAAATCTGCTGCAAACCATTTATGACCGTGACAGTGTGATTTCATTTTACACAGAATTATTTAACAAAAATATCCTCCTTGATTCTATTTTTGATATACTCAACAAAAAATTTGACCTTTTAGAATCAGTCAAGCAAACAGAATTACGGCCAAAAAATTTTGATAGAAAAAAAATAATCGGTCTTAAAGTGATTGGGACTTTAAACAATATTTCAGGATACCACTGGTGTTTAAATTTTTTATATGCTTCTGAATCAGCCAAAATCCGTATCACCTGCCTGGAAATTCTTGAACGTTCAATTATAATCAATGACTCCAAAATTCATAATGCTATTTTTAACTGTTTAGATGATTCTGATCAACAAATTTGCATCAAAGCGCTTAAAACTCTTTTAGCATTAAAAGCGCCCGGTATAGAAAACAAAATCTCAAGCCTGTTGGAAAAATATAAAAAAAATCCAACAATAATAACCAAAATTTATAATAGCATTTGTGAAGTAGACATCACCATGTTTAATTCAATTTTAAATACCATTTCAGAGGATCAGGCAAGCTATATACGGGCTGCACTTGTAAAAAAAATCACTAAAAACTCTCCAGAAAAATTAATCACTTTTTTAAAGCCTTATACAATGGTTCCAGAAAAAAAAATGTCTGCCTCAGCATCGCAACTTGTTGAAAAAATAAATTTAATAAAAAAAATCGAAATGCATAATGTTTCCAAAGACATCTCACCAGAGCCTGTTTTACAGGTAAAAAAAGAGATAAAAAAGAAAAAAAGTTTTTTTCAAAAGCTGACAAAAAGAAAAAAAGAAAACCCCATAAAAATATTACTTAAACGCGAGCCCATACAAAATGCAATATTCCTTAAAGAAGTTTTTTCAGATATGGATCTTACAGGCATTGAGCTCACTAATGTGGACTTTGATGGATCCTTTTTTGTCAATGTGGACTTATCCCGCGCAAAATTAAAATCTGTTTCCTTTAAAAGAGCGTATTTAAAAAATGTAAAATTAAATCAAGCGCAACTGGAATCAGTATCCTTTGAAAAGGCTGTTTTAATAAATGTATTTTGTATCAAGCTGAACTCTTTGAACTTATGTGACTTTACTGATTCAATCATTTATGATACTTCATTTGAGTCAGCAACATTACAAAACGCTTATTTTATTAATGCCCAAATAAAAAAAAACAGATTTTTTTAAATCAGATCTTTCAAACACAATTTTTACCGGCTCTTCCATAGACCTTGTTTCTTTTAATCATTCCAATATGTATGAAACAGATTTTTACGAAGTATCTGGTAGATTCTGTGACACAAATGAAGCTCTATTCTTTAATATTAACCCATATTATCATGTTAACCTAAACACTCGTTCCCCCTTATTTGATGAAATTTCAATCCCTTCATCCCTTTTAAAAAAGAGGTTTCTTAAAACCGAAGGTTTCAACCATTTTCATATCAATTATGAAATTGAAAAAAATGAAAAAGCATTTCTTGCATATAACAGACGTCGTATTGAGCTCGCCATAGACACATTTGGCAATAAAATGGGAGATTTGTTCGACCTCATTCCGTTTTTAATTCATTCAAAAATCATACTGCCTCAAAAAAATGAATCCATTCAAAATTCTCCAGCAGGTATAGATGGATATGTTCTTTCTCCAGAAATATTAACGTTAGCGAAAAAATATTCAATCATCACTTCTAAAAAAAATAACACCGTAAATATTGAAGGATTATATACCATTGGAAGTATTGGCTCCATTGCCCAATCTGCTGAATCAGATATTGACTACTGGGTTTGCATAGACAAAGCAAAGTTGAAATTTGAAGAAATTCAATATCTTAGAAAAAAAACTTACCGCAATTGAGCAATGGGCCATGGAAAAATTTAATGCTGTCACGGTCATAAATGG
>NIWG01000084.1_pt1 | contig 17725 bp, 29 predicted proteins | sample 1523271 | NCBI WGS metagenome assembly NIWG01 (sample SAMN06894523, study PRJNA379456) | ciliate metagenome | isolation source: three single ciliate cells amplified by MDA sediment | place: USA: Santa Barbara Basin
GAATAGCTTGTATTAAGCTATTCACTTATTTAATTTAGTTGGTTAATGTAATATCTATTTCTCTACTTCAAAAGATTTATTAACTACATATACAGTATTATTTCGCTTTGAAAGTTTTGGTGATCTGAATACAATAGAACAATTGGATAATTACGTTCGTATGGCTAGAAAGAATAAACACACTAAATTTGCTTTATATACTAAGAATTACTAATTATTGAAAGAATATTTTGGATATATTAAGCGTAAAAAACCTACAAATTTGGCAATAGTTTTGTCTAGTAAAATGATAAATAAATCTATAATTTATCATAAGCTCCCGATTTCTTGGTTTGTTGATCACATTTTCACTGTATTTGATAGTAAATTCATAGATAAAAATGATGTAACTATAAATTGTGGTGCAAAAGCATGTTTCACTTGTCAAACTTGTTATTGTAAAAAAAACAGTAAGTAATATTTATATTAACGAGAAAAAGAAATAATGAATCTAATAAATGATGACTGTATTAATACTGAATGTATTAATACAGAGTGTTTTTACTGTAGTGAATTTAAATCTAAAAACGAGGATAAACAAATAATGAAACCATTAGCAAGACTGAATAATTTGGTAGATAATAAGAATCTAGATGTAGAGTTATTTTACTCTATTAATTTGCTTGGCGATACCTTAAAACTACAAGGAATGTATAGTAATAAAACATTCTCACATATTTCAAGTATCTTTAATCTAGATGATTTTGATAAAGATATAGACGTAAGAAATAAGCATATGTATATGACCTTTAGAAGTAGAGAAATAGATATTACATTAACCAACTAAATTAAATAAGTGAATAGCTTAATACAAGCTATTCATTTTAGGATATAACATCATGATAGAAGTAGTAAAAAAGAGTATTAAAGAGCTTGTATTAGATAATAAACTTATGTATCTATACAGTTTGGATATTTCAAAAGAGAGTCTTAAAACAGTCTTAAAAGCAATGGCATTTGATAGAGCAGTATCTTTGATCGCTGATCTTGAAGAATACAACTCTTATTTTACAGGTTATGACTGCAAGTTATATATAGATAATGATATCATATATGCAGAGCATAAATGTAAATTTTCTCCAACAGGTTATAGTACATTAGCCTATAAAATTTTAGGATAATACCATGAAATTAGAATTAACTAGTACTGAATTATCTCGAATAGAGTACGCTCTATTTGAAGTATGTAAATCTAAGATAAAACATATCAACGAGCTTGAACAGGCTAAAAAACCATGCTTTAAAAATAGTCTTCATAGATATGAAGAGCTAAGGCAGAAAATTAACGAGGCAATTTGGGAATAATGATAAATAAAATCAAGGTAGAATTAATAGCAGTATTAATTTTAGGTAGTTCGTTTATATTAAACTTAATATATTTTGAGAATATAATATAATGTGTAGATTTAATCCAAAGTTTTACTTAATAACCTTATTATCTTTAATAATCATATGGAATATTTTAGATAATCTTAAATTAATCTTAGGAATGTATATATAATGAAAATAATAATAATAGGCAGTTGTCTATTCTTAATCTCTACTAACATTTTCGCTCATGGTATTTATTTTAGTGGTGGACTAGTATCAATCTTAGGTTCTTTAACATTTGCAGGAATATTTTTTGTAGTGATAATGGTATTATATGGAGCATATACAGTAGTTAAAAATTATGTAAAGGATATATGGAAGTAACTTGTATTTTACATAACTTATGATATCTTAATCTTAACCATTAACCAAAAGGATAAAATGTTCAACAAAAAACCAAAAGATAAAGAATTAGTTGTATTAAGTTTAAAGCTATACAATCTAATAATGGATGAGGGATATTCTGACTATTTTAAATGTAGTAGAAAGAATTTTTTGAGTCCAAAGTATTCTGTATTCGTATTCGACTATAACGATAAAATAGAGAGGATTATAAATGCGTACAAAAGTATGCAACAAGTGTAAAAAAGAGTTGGATATTTTAGAGTTCAACAAGAAAACAAGTAGTAATGATGGTTATAATCATATTTGCAAGCAATGTAGAAAGGAATATTCTTCTAAATACTATAAAGAAAATAAACAAGAGATTAATAAGAAAACTACAGAGTATAGAAATAATAATCTTACAGAATGTAGAGAAAGAATTAGGAATTATTATAAAGAAAATAAAGAACAGGTTTCTAAAACTTCTAAACAAAGATATGAAAGTCTAAAAGATACAGTAGAATTTCAGCAACAACGTAAAAATAGTAACTTAAAACTTAATTATGGTATTGATTTGGCAAGATATAATGATATGTTAGAATCTCAAAATTATAAATGTAAAATATGCAATACTGATTTTGAGATTAACGATAAATCTAAATTATATACTGCCTATGTAGACCATGACCATGAAACAAATAAAGTTAGAGGTCTATTATGTACTAAATGCAATCAAGGTTTAGGATTATTTCAAGACAATATAACAAACTTAAAAAACGCAATACAATATTTAAAAAACACAAAATAAAAGGAAAAAACAAATTATGAAAACAAGAAGAGAAATGACATCAACAAACGAAGCTATCACATCAACACAGACAAGAGTATTCAACAGACATGAAAAACTTGTCCTTAACATTTTACAAGCTACTGAGGGTAGATTCTGCACCATTAAAAAGAAAGATAGAAAAAGAACTTTCAATGGTAAATATCTTGGCTTTATTGATGATACAAAACAGGTTAGATTTCAGGTGTATCAGCCTAGAAAAACAGTATGGAAAATATCTGTAGATGATATTATGAAAATTAATGCTGATGATCTGAAAATAAAAGCTAAATATAAGATTTAATGATACATCATATTATCTCGATGGCAGGTAATTCTAATAGTGCAGGTTGTTTACCTGCATTATTAATAATCTTAATAGTATTTATAATATTCATGATAAAAGGATTAATATAATAATGATTAAATTAACAATAGAATTGATAGCGAACAACAACACATACATTTTAACAGATAGAAATAACTATTGTAAAACAACTGATGATATTTTTGAGTTGTTTGATTGGTTAGATGATTTGGGATTATCTAATGATAAAGATTATAAGTATGAAAAGCTATCTCAAACTGTAGTAAGGTATGTATTTTAATTTAGATACAAGTATATTCTTGATTTTTAGAATCGCTCTATAGGAGAAAAAAAGTAAAGTAAAATAAAAACTCTAAGGTAGTAACTTAAAAATAAGTGAATATACTAGTTCACTAATTAATTAAACACAAAGGAAAACAATTATGTATTTAGATTGTAATGAGATTATAAAATTCAACGAGGATTTTAAAAAAGACAATTTCTCTATAGGATTTACATACTATGGTAATAGTACGATGGACTTATTATTTTTTGATGTTAATTCTAACTTAATATCTCGAACTTTTAAATTAGAAACATTAACTTATAGTGATGTTAAGACATTTGTTGAAGACTGTAAAACAAAGATTAAAACTGAGCTTGAAATTAGACAGCTAAAAGAAAGATTAACTAAGTCAAAAGAATTTACTGAATATATTTTAAATCAAATAGATTGTTCTGAAATGGAGTGTCTTCCTGCAGAATTTCTGCCTATGGGCGAAGAAGTAGAGAATAGTGATTGTGATTGTACTGACTGTTATAAAATAGCATTAGAGAAACTATAAGCAACATTTAATCTTGACCCTATCTCAAGTAGGGTTAAGCAACAATATTCAACAGAGGCTACACAATGACAAATAAAGAGCAACAGGATCTATATGAATGGAATTCAAATAAGTACACTGATATTTTAGAACTAACGGAAGCTCTTGAAAGAGCTATTAAAAAGAGTGGTAACGATAATAAAATAAAAATGATAGGAATTAAACTACAAAACGCACTTGACATTTTGAAATAATAGGTTAAAGTAAATTATGTTTAGAAGAAAAAATATTAAAATAATTAGTAATGAGGTAAGTAGTATGTTTAATAATTTTGACAATGTAACAATGGAAAAAGTTTTATTAACTCCTGCAATGGCAACAGAGTTACTTGATAAAAATACAAGGAATAGAAAGCCAAATAATAGATATTTAAAGCAGTATGTAATGGATATGATAGAGGGCAAATGGCAATTTAATGGTGAAACTATTAAGATTGCTTCTAATGGTATATTAATTGATGGACAGCATAGACTATTGGCTCTTGAATCTATTGCAGACTCACATCCTGATTTTCAATTACCTGTATTGTTAGTTAATAACCTAGATGAAAATGTAATTGAAACTATTGATAGTGGAAATATAAGAACTGCAAAACATTTAATGGAAATTCAAGGTGATAATGTAGCAGGTTATGTAGCAGATATGATTAATTTTTGTATTAGATTTGAAGAAACAGGACATTTTATAGGTAAGTATAAAGCTACAACCATTTCTGTAAGTCGATGGAAAGATAACAATTCAGATTATGTTGATTCTATAGATGCTACAAAAGGTATTAAAGAAATTTCAAGAGGTTTGGCAAGTGCATTACATTTTGAATTTACTAAGTCTAATAGAGTTAAAGCAGATTTATTCTTTGATAAATATTTAGGTAAAGACCTATTTCTGCCAAATGAAGCACCTGTTAAATTAAAAGAAGTATTAAATAGACCTGCTATCTTGAACAGTAAAAGAACAGATAAGGGCAGAATTAAAATGGTTGCGTTATTCATTAAAGCATGGAATAGATTTCTAATGAATAAAAAAGGTTCAATTACTTGGAATAGCATACTTGAAAATTTCCCAACAATAGATTAAATTAAAACAAACTAACAAAAGGAATAGTTAAAATGAAAACACTACTAGATGATTTTAAAACAGATGATGAATTTAAAAATCTATTGCCTATTAAACAAGATGATTTAGATAATATCTCAAAGTCAATTAAAGATAATGGTTATGAAGAATCATTTCCTATAATTGTATGGGGAGAAGATAATATAATTATTGATGGTCATACAAGATATGAAGCAATGAAAAATATTAAATTTGGTGGTGTTATTCCTTGTGTTCGTAAATTCTTTGAGACTCGTGAAGAAGTAATAGCTTTTATGGTAAGATGTCAGACCAATAGACGTAATCTTACAAAGGAAGAGTTTATTGATTTTGTTAAAAGATGTGAACCTTATATGGTAGAACAAGGTGGAGATAGAGGAAATCAATATACAGGTGGAAAAAGTGCCAAAAGGTCAAATGACCACTTGGCAAATAATGAATCAAAATTAACACTTGATGACATGGTTCAAAGTACAGGTAAAAGTAAGTCAACAGTACAAAGAGCAGTAAAACAAGTACGAGAAGAGAAAGCTGAACCACAAAACTGGGAAGATGAACCTAAACCAGTAGTTGAAGAAAAAGTTACTGAGAAGCCTCAGAAACAAGTTAAAACTAAGGAAGAAAAAGCATTAAGATTGATGATTAAGAAACAAACAACAGCTTTTACATCTTGGTTAGATACAACTAGAACAAATGTTAAAGTTTTATTGAGTAGACCACTTGACAAATATGAAAGTGATGATAAAGTAAAATTTGTAAATGAAATAAATGAATTAATAAAAGATTTAGAAAAAGCTAAGGAGAAATTAAAATGAAATATTTAAGAACAGATTATTATTGTGAATTTTGGAAAGCAATAGGTTTTATAGCTTTAAGTCAAGTAGGGTCTTTAGTAGTAAGTTTTCTATTAGGTGGATTAGCACATTCGAGCTATGGAGAATATAACACTGCATTATTTGTAGGAAGTTATTTCATACTTTCACCAATAAATTTTCTTATATGCCTACCTATGATTTTAAAGCATATGATTACTGCAAGTACAATTATATTCAAAACAACAATTGTAAAAGAGGAAGTATAGTAAATGAATATTAAGAGGACGTTAAAAAGAATAGGTAAGGACTACATGAAGTGTATGACTATCTATGGAGAATCAATGATGGGCATGTATCAAACAAATATGAAAGAACATCATGCAGAAAAAAAGAATAAAGAAAGTTAGTATTAATTTCGGTCGTTTAAAGGTCTGTACTCCTAGAGTGCAGACTCTTAAAACAACATACAGTAGAAAAATAAAGCATAAAAATAATATGAGAGAGGATTAATATGTTTGACACAAAGATAAAAAGTATTGTAGATTCTGTAGATGATTGGCAGTTTGATGAAACAATGAGTAATGAGTACACAAGTTATATTAATGTAGGCAGTGATAACAAACGTTTTAGTATATTCTGTACAGAAGATCATTACATTTGCAAAGTAGTACCATATGTATATTTTAATAGAGAATTGCAAACCTTTAATAGAGGTGAACTAAAGAAATTTAAAATAAAAGCAAGTAAATCAGAAGCACAAATTAAAAAAGAACTAACAACTAGAATTATAAACAAGTTAGATTTTTGGTACTGGACTCCAGTTCAGGACTTTTATAGTAAAGCAAAGCTATTTGACTCCATGCCATTTTCATTTGAATCATACAGGTATGGCAGTGGCATGAGATTGTATACAGAAGAATATAACATTGCAATATATGATGGTGAAACATTAAGAATAGATGACAGGAGAGACTATACTGTTCATTCTGCAACTACATTCCCTATGGATTGTGATGATGTATTAATCTTAGATTATTTCCAAGAGAAAATTGCAAGAGAAAATCTAGTGAAAGATTTTAGAGAAGCAATTGAGTTGAATAGTGGAACAACACAATACTATGGAAGTGTTACAATAACTAGAAATTACAGTAGACTATTTGAAGTAGACATACAGGATAGAATAATTTCAAGCAAACAATTAACTGTAGAACAACTTAACATATTAAAAGACTATTGTTTAGACTACAAGAAATGGCAACTTCTTAATACAGAGGGAGACAGTTTTTTCTGTTCACCATTAATGAGTATAGATACATCAATGGAAGATATAATGAAAGAGTTTGATCTAACATTCTATTATGATAAATCATATTATGATTGGCAGAAGATGAAACCATTAAATGCTTCATTCCTAGCTATCTCAATAGAAGATGATAAAAAACTATCATACATTTCACATGATCGAATGGGTAAATTTTCATCATGCTTTGAGAATGATGAACTTAGAGTTAAGTATGCATATCATACTAAGGTAGGCAAAGCAATTAGAAAGGTATATCCTCACATTACAGATGATTTTGAGCTTAAAGAAATAGCTGAAAAAGTAACTGCTATAATAGAAGCTGAACGTATTAATTTCAAGTTGGTTAATGGTACTGATATTAGAAAGTATTATCACCATGAGGTACATTTAAAACAACAACATAGCTTAGGTTCAAGTTGTATGAAACATGATAGATGTCAGAAATATTTTGATATGTATGTTGAAGCTGAAAATTGTGAAATGGTAATAGCTTATAAAGGTAATGATGATTCTAAGATTGTAGGCAGAGCAATTGTATGGGATAATGTATGGTTCAGTAGGAGTGCATTAAACGTAGCTCATACAAAATTTATGGATAGGATATACTCAATATCATCTATGTATGAAAAAGCCTTCAGGAACTATGCAAAGAGCCAAGATTGGATATACAAAGAGAAGCAGGATTTCAGTTCACATAAAAAGTTTATGTATCGTAATGAAGAAATGGACTCTAATGCTAAAGTAGAAATAGATGATGTATTAGGTTCTTATGATCATTACCCATACATGGATACATTTTCTTATGGTGCACATAATGGTAATAAATTGATTAATTATTCTAACGATTGTTATCCAAAACAATTACGTTCAACAACAGGTTCACTTCAAAACAGATATTAATTTAAAATGAAAGAGGATAAAATTATGTTTAAAAATAATATAACTCGTGATTATATGAAACTATTTAAAATGAATCATAGATCAAATAATGAAATAGAAATAACAAAATATATTTGTAAAAAACTTGATAAATACAATATCAATTATATAATAGATGGGATAGGCAATATCATTTGTAGCAAAGGCACTGTTGATATGAAACCATTAGTATGTTGTCATATGGATACTGTAATTGGTAAGCCACTAAACTCTAGAAATATTTTTATTAAAAACGATGATGGTAAATTAACTGCTTGGAATAAAAAAACAAAAAAGCAATGTGAAATTGGTGGCGATGATTCTACAGGTGTAATAGCTTGTCTTGAATTATTAAGAGATAAAGAAGTAGAAGAATTGAAGTGTATATTTTTCAGTCAGGAAGAGATTGGTACTGTAGGAAGTCATGCAATTAATCTTCAAGCACTTAGCAATGTAGGTTATATGATTGAAGTAGATAGAAAAGGTTCATCTGATGTTATTAAAAACTATTATGGTCGATCTATGATCTCAGATGAATTTGAAACAGTACTTGAACCTATAATGAAAGACTATGACTTCTCATTTGCAAAGGGAGTCTATACAGATGTATGCACATTAAAGAAGCGTGATGTTGATGTATGTGCAATTAACGTTAGTGCAGGATATTACAATGCTCATACGAATGATGATTCAATTAATATCAAAGAGTTGAAGCATACAATTGAATTTGTTAAAGAGATAGTAACAACATATCCAATGGACTTATTCAGACATGAAATGGAAGAGTACAAACCACCAGTTCAAAATTATATTAATCAACCTGTTAAATTTTCATCAGGGATACCTTATTCACATGATCTAGATAAATTGGATATAACATGTACCATCTTAGATGAAACGTTAATTAGGATATTTGAACAGTCAACACAAGGTATTAATAGTACTGATATTATTGATTCATGTACTGATGATTTGACAATAGATGAACTAACAGATCTATTTGATTGTGTAGATTGTTGGACTCTTAGCGATTGTAGAAAAGCTCTAAAAGAAATGGCAATAGAAGAATATGGAATAGAGTTTGAACAGGAACTCGAACAAGATGATTTCTTTATAAACTAATAGAAAGAGAGGATTCAATGGATTATAATTTAAGCAAAGAAGATAAACAGTTCTGCAAAGAGACAGGCATAACTGAAGAGCCAATGTGGAAACTAAGACAGGTACAGAAGTTTAATACAAGTCTATATTTTGGAGTGATGGAAGGTTTAATAGATATTGAAGAAGCATACAAAGAGATAGAGAGGTCTTAAATGTGGATACCAAATTATGTATTAAATGTAAAGTTATAAAGCCAATCACTGAATTTCGCAAAGGAAAAAATCAATGTAAAGAATGTATAAAAGAACATATAAAAGAATATAATAAAAAGAATAAAGAACATATAAAAGAATACAAAAAAGAATATAATAAAAAGAATAAAGAATATTTAAACGAAAAGTGTAAAGAATATAATAAAAAGAATAAAGAACATATAAAAGAATATAATAAAAAGAATAAAGAACATATAAAAGAATACAAAAAAGAATATTATCAAAAGAATAAAGAACATATAAAAGAATATTATAAAGAATATAATAAAGAATATTGTAAAACAGACAGAGGTAAACAAGTAATTAAAAACAGGAGTCATAAACGTAGGGCATTGAAACGAAAGGCTTCTGTCCATACAATATCAGCAAAGTTTATGAGGAAATTGGATAACATATTATTCTGTTGTCATTGTGGGTGTAAATTAACTGAACGACACATAGACCATATAATTCCATTATCTCGTGGGGGAAGGCACTCTGAGGGTAATCTTCAAGTACTCTGTCCTCGTTGTAATCTATCAAAACATAATAAATTAGAAATAGAAGTAAAACAATGTAAAGGAATATAATGAGTAAACTAAAACTGTTTGATTATCAAAAGAAAGCAATAGAATTTTTTAAAGAGAAGAAGAAAGTTATTCTAGGACTTGATATGGGATTGGGTAAGAGTTTAACAAGTATTGAAGCTACAAAGGATATGAATAGAGTCTTAGTGATATGCCCAAGCTCATTAAAGTTTAACTATGCTTCTGAAATGGATAAATTCTATGGTGATAAGATTACATATGTAGTTTCTACAGGAACTAAGAAGCAAAGATTAAATCAGATAGAAGCATACTTTAATCTTAATGCTCAGTATCTTATCATAAACTATGAAATGTTAAGAACAAAAGGATATGAATTTTTATTCAAGACAAAATGGGATTGTGTTATCTTTGATGAATCTCATAAGTTAGGTAATAGGAAGTCTCAAATAGGTAAGATAGCAAAGAAACTAAAGACAGAATACATTTGTATGTTGACAGGTACACCAATCTACACCAAAGTAGATCAGTTGTTTAATCAACTTCAAACGTTAGATAGAAAGAACTTTAGAAGCTACTGGCAGTTTGTTATGTTGTATTGTGAGACAGACTATAATCCTTTCTCTCAAAGTATGTATGGTACACCAAATGGTAAGGTTAAAGACAAAGAACATTTGCTAAGAGAGTTAGAACCATATCTATTAAGGTATAAGAAAGAAGATGTTCTTGATCTACCACCTAAATTGTATGAGAATATCTTAATTGAAATGCCTGACAAGGTTAAGAAAGAGTACAAACGAATAAAGAAAGAGAAGATTCTAGGCGAGAAGTTCTTAACAACTCCAATGGAAGTATTATATGCTCTTAAATATTTATTATTAGAACCAAAATTAATTGATTCAGACTTGAAATCTCCAAAAGAAGAAGTATTATTAAATACAATAGATAATGTAGAGAATCAAATGATTGTATTTAGTTATTCTAAGAAGTATATTAAAGTATTACAAACAATGTTATCTAAGAAAGGATATGATTGTCAAAGTTTTCATGGTGATATTAGTGTAGATGATAGGAATAAAACCATAAAAGACTTTCAAAGTGGTAAGTTTAAGATTCTTCTTGCAACTATACAAGCAGGGGGAACAGGATTAAACTTACAAAATGCAAGTACAATTATCTTTACAGATAAAAGTTATTGTCCAAGTGAGAATCTTCAAGCAGAAGATAGGATTCATAGAGCCAATACAACACATACTTGTAATATCATTTCGCTCATTATGAAAGATAGCATAGAAGAACAGATAGAAGCTCTCTTAGAACAACGTAAAGATGATATAGATTCAGTAGTTAATTCTGATATATTAAGGAGATTGACAGAATAATGAATATAATAGAGTTTAGTAATGACCAATTGGAAACGTTAGTATATGAAGTACCAAAGATAAGCCAACAATTAGCAAAAGAACAGTACAAAACTGTTAAATCTATATTAAAACCTAAGTATTTATTTGCTCTAAATGATTTCTTACAAGATTATATGAAATTTGATTTTAATAAGTTTGATATATTTCAGATCATAGAATTTTATGAAGAAAAAATGGAAGCAATAAGAAAAGAAGATAAATTATACAATGAAAATGCTCTATATGATTTTGTAGATGTAGCAAAAGGAAGTTCAGGCAAGTTATTTTCACCTGAAACTGAGTCTTACATGAATTATATGGAAGAAAACTCATTTAATCTTGATAAAACTTGTGATGATATAATTTATGAGCTTGTAAAAGCAGAGAAGTGGGCATATATTGATAGAGCACCTAACGAAGCAGAAGAATTAGCAAAGATAAAAATATATTAAGGAGTAAGAATATGAGTAATGTAATAAAATTAGAGTCAGTTAAACCTCAGAAGTGGGAAAATGGTTGTGTTAGTTTTAGTAGATACTCAACATATCATTCATGTGCAAGAAAGTTTCAGTATAAATATATTGATAAGGTAGAAGAACCAAAGAATAAGAACTTTGAATTAGGTAAAGCAGTTCATAAATTTTGTGAATTATATCATAATGGAGTTGAATTTGATAAAGCTATCGTTGATTGTATGTGTTATGAGTTAGAAGATAAAGATAAAGATATGATCGAGACAATGGCTAAACTTTATATTGAAGTTGAGTTACCATATGAGATTAAGTATACAGAAATGGGTATAAGACACCAAAACTATTATGGTATATTAGACTTCATAGGAACAGACAATATAACAGGAGAGATCATTGCAGGAGATTATAAGACATCTGCTCGTATGCCAAGTCAAATGGATTTAGCAGTAGCAAAACAAAGAGCTTTATATTCATATATTTTATCAGAAGAATATGATATAGATATTAATACATTCTTTTTCATATATTTTATAAAGACAAAGAAACCTAAGATAGCTATATTTCCAACAGCAGTTACAACGAAAGAGATTGATAATGTTAAATCTTGGTTAGTAGGTACACAAGAGAATATTAGAACTGATAGAAATTTCGTAGCAAATCATAGTTCAATGGGTTGTAATATGTGTTCTTACAAGACTCTTTGTTTAAGAGAGAATTTAGGTAAGGAACTTACAGAATTATCAATTAATTTGATAAAGTGATTTGTAAATTAATGATAGTGCTTATATATTGAGGAGTTACAGACATGACAGAAGAATGGAAACCGATAATGGGATTCAGAGGATTATATGAAATAAGTAATTTTGGTAGAGTTAAAAGTTTAGCTCGTTCATTTAATTTTTTATACTTGAAGAAGAATATAAAAGAGAAAATATTAACACCTCAGAAATTATCAAATGGATCTCTAGGAATCCTTTTACATTCTTATCAAAAAAGAAAACGACATCAAATAAGTAGATTAGTAGCCTATCATTTTCTCGACAATCCTAAGTTACTATTCTTTGTAAGGCATAAAGATGGTGATAAGAGTAATAACAAAGTGAGTAACTTAGAATGGATAACAAATAAAGAACTGTATAAGAACAGAAAAAAAAGGAAGAAAATTACAAATGAGCCTTGCAATAATAACTGAGGAGAGTATAGTAAAGGAGCAAGTAGATGAAGTAACTGAATATGTTTTAAGAATGTATACAGAAATGTACGAGATAGAGGAAGAAATAAAGATACCATCTAAATTTAGAAAAGATAAATGGAAAGATATGGATTTAGATGAAGCATACAACATAAGATGTTATGCGATTGCTCAAGGCAACTTATTTATTTATGAGAAAACACAAATAAAAAAAGGAAACAAATTAAAATGAATAGTGTATTGATAATTGGTCAAAGTGGAAGTGGAAAGAGTACATCAATTAGAAACTTAGATGAGTCAACAACTGCGATATTTCAAGTAGTTCCAAAGCATCTTCCATTCAGAAATAAGTATAAAAAGAATGAAAACTTATTTCAGATGGATAACTCAGATAAGATTGCAAGAGGAATTAAGTTGTTAGTATCTCAAGGATATAAAACTTTTATTGTAGATGATATGAATTATATTATGACAAACTCTTTCATGAAAAGGTCTGCTGAATTAGGCTTTCAAAAATTTACAGATATGGCAAGAGAATATTGGTCAATGATTAATGCAATTCAAAACATAGATTCAGATGCAGTATGTTATTTCATGAGTCATGTGGATACAGACCAAAATGGAATGACACAAGTTAAGACATTAGGTAAGTTAATCAACGAGAAAGTGTGTGTAGAGGGTATGTTCTCAATAGTCTTAATGACAGAGGCAACAGATAAAGAATATAGTTTTGTAACACAAACAAATGGAATGACACCATGTAAGTCTCCAATAGATATGTTCGAGGAACTAAAGATTCCTAATGATTTGAATGATGTGAATGAAACAATTAAGGAATATTATAGTATTTAGTTTGTAATTTTAAGAAAAGACATTAAGTTAAAATAAACCAAAAAGAAAAGGAAGTAAAGTATGAAAATCAATCTTGGAAGTAAAGCAGGTAAAGAACTTTTAGATGCAGGTAACTACAATGCAACAATTAAGAAAGTTCTAGTTAAGACAACTTCAAAAGGTGATGATATGTTATCAGTTTGTTTTGAAACTGAATCAGAATTTGGAGTAGCAGGTTCTTCAGTATGGTCTAATTATACTTTAAATGACAAATGTATGTGGAAGTTTGAAGAACTCTTAAATGCTTGTAATTTCGATTTAGCAGATAGAGAAGTAGACTTTGAACCATCAATGATTGAAAATGTAGAAGTTATTATTGATGTAACAAAAGATGTTTCAAGTTATGATGGTAAAGAAAGAAACAATGTCAAAAAAGTTAGTTGTGTATAAGTGTTAATCAAAGGGGAAGTTAAAACTTCCTCTTATTTTTTCTAAGGGGCAAAATGGATATTAAACAGTTTTTTCAGAAGTTATTCGTTAATGTTCCATCTGACTATTATATAAATCTTAGATGTCTTGGTAAGAATCAACCAATTTTAACAAGATTTTATGAATTGAATGACCTAGATAATTTAGTAAATTATGTAGATAATATAAAAGATAGGTATAATGTTTATTTTGGTGTGCAACCACGATATAAGAAAGATGGTACTGAAGATGGAATAGACAAAGGGTATTGTTTATTCTTAGATATAGATACAAAGGAGTATGATTTAAGTCAATTAAGACATCAACCAAGTTTAATTGTAGATTCAGGTAATGGATATCATTGTTATTACATTTTAGAAGAGCCTGTAGAAGATTTAAGTAAGTTAAAACAAATTAATAAAACATTGGTTCACTTAGAAAATGCAGATAAGAAAAGTTTTGATAATGCAAAGATTTTAAGGATTCCTGAGACTTTTAATCATAAAGATGAACATAATTTAAAGACAGTAGAAGTAATATCAGAAAGTAATAATCAAATAAACTTCAATGATTTGTATGATGAATTGAAAGATGAATTAGTAGAAGTTACAAATGTTCATGAAGTTGATTTAGATTTAACTCAAACAAGTAGAATAAGAAATATAAAAGATGTAAAGAGAAGAGTTCCAAAGAGAATTGTAAATAGAATGATTGTATGTCCATCATACATGATTAATGAACATGGAAATGAAAGTGATTATTCAAGAAATGATTTCTTTCTAACGATAGCTTTATATCAATTTGGATTTAATGATTCAGATGTAAATAATATTTATAAAATTTGTGCAGGAGAAGATTATGATTATGGTCTTAGATTAAAAAGAGATAAAACGATAGATCAAATACAAAATTACTTATTCAGACCTGCAAAATCACAAGCAGGGAAAACAAATAAAGAATTATTAGATATGTTAAGTGTTGATCCTGATGATAATGAAGCTATAGATGAAATGGTTAGAAGAATAGCATTATTTCAGGACAATAGGTTAGAGAGTACTTTTAGAAAAGTAACGAAAATAAATAAAACTGATTTAAATACAATGATGAGGGATTTTGATACAGATATTGATAGTTGTAGGTTCTTTATTAATAATGGTAAACTTAATAGAGATAATATTTATCAAATTATTCTTGAGCATATTCCCTATATTAAATTAAATAATAACTTGTTTTTATATAAGAATGGTATATATTCTTATAATGCAACGTTATTAGAAACATTAATAGAAAATATGGTTCAGAATCTTCCATTGTGGACAACTGAAAAGGAAAGAAAAGAATTAAAAGATTTTAATACATTAGTTCAAGTAGATAGTAAAGAATTAGATGAGATGGCAAAGTATATTCTTAGAAAAAGAATTGAAGATGATGATTTAGCAACTATGCCTTTTCCTCATTTGTTTTGTTGTAATAATGGAATGGTTAATCCATTAGATAATGAAAAGTTAGAATTTGATTGTAAATATAAAAGAGTAATTAAATATAATGTAGATTATAATCCAAAAGCAAAGTCAAATATAGTAACAGATTTTTACATCATTCTTTATTTTACTATCATAAAAATTATCTAATGCTTTTGCATAATTTAAATCTACACCTATACCATTCATTTCTACCTCTGTTAAAGATTTACTTGCAGGAATAAGAGTTTGATTATACAAAATAAAATTTTGCTCCCTCATTAAAAAGGTTAAAACTTTCCTCAAATAAAAAGTATATAGAGCATCTTTTGCTAAATATTCTAATAAGAGTGGATCATCAGCTTCTATTGTAGCAAATTTAATCTTACCTTTATATTCTTCAACACCTAAATAATAACTACTTAGAAATCCTAATGAATTAATTCCTCTTCTTTCATCCATAGAATAAGCCATCAGCATTGTATCATCATAGTTTTTAATCTCGATGTCATATTGTTCTTTTAAGAATTTGATATCGAATTTAGCATTGTGCAATATAAAATTAATCCTGCTATCGCTAAAAAAGGACTTAAAATTAGACAGATTGGAAGCATCAATGATATAATTATTAAACCCATTACTAATACCAACACATAATATATTATTGTTAATCCAATCAAACCCACGAGTTTCAATATCCAAACTCCACTCTGTATCAAACGAGATATCTTCTTCATTTTCTATCACCTTATATGTAACATCAGTTACAAGTTTGTTATACAGTTCTAATGATTTAAATTCTTTCGCTCTTTCTAAATCTTTTAAAAATCTCATTCCTGCTGTCATTGATTCATAAAATATATCATTTAATGAATTAGTTTCAAGTATATATGTTGTGTAATTATAATCAAAATAAAATTCATTACAAGGTTTTTTACAAGTTTTTACAATACAATTATAATCTGAATGATCTCCATCTAATAATTTACTTCCTACATTACAATCAATATTTAAAGCATCTTTTATTTGTTTAATTCCACTATAAACTTCATCTTTCTTTCTCCCCCTCAAATCTTCATAATCTTCCATTAAAATATAAAACACTATAATTCTCCTAAATTTAAGTTATTTACAAAGTTAGCTCTCAATTTTATATTTGTGAATACTTGCATATTTGATGACTTATCATATCTACTTTCAACACAAGGAAATAAATCTCTCATCTTCTTGACAACTTTACCTGAAGATATTACTTCTGTCTCATAATCTCTCTGAAACTTTTTAATTCCTCTATTAATATTTTCTATTGTAATTTCATTATCTTCACAAACTTCCATACCCATCTTTATAAACATTGTCTCAGGTTGATTCTGAATCCTATGTGTTCTAACTTCTTCAAAAGATGATTTAGGAATATCTAATTGATATCCATTTTCTACAAATTCTTTATATCCTTGAATAAATAAATTCAACCAAGTTGACTTTGCTTCATCAGTTATTAACTTCTCTCCTAATGATGTATCTCTTTCTTCTATTGGTTTTGGTGCATTACATCTAAATACAATTAATCTATTATAATATGCATCATCTGCCCCTGATGAACGAGGTATCTCATTACATGTGAATAAGAATGTAGCTTTATTCTTAAATTCAATATGATCTCTATTCTTTCTGTTTGCTACAAATAAATCATCACCTGTTAATTTTTTAATAATACTTACATCTTTTATATTCAATGATGAGATATCACTTGCAAAGTTTAATAACTTATTCTGTAACTTTGATAAAATAAAATCACTATTTTCTAAATCACTTAATGAAATACTTGATACTCCTTTCTCTGACATAAATACTGTTGCAACCTTTTGTAACAATGACTTACCACAATCTCCTGCTCCATGAATAAATCCTATATGTTTTAATGGTTTCTTATCATGTTCTACTGTTGTATCATAACTTAAAGTTACTCCCATCATTTGACAGAATAACTTTTGTAAATCTTTTGGAAATATATCATCTAAAAAATCTGTTACTATATTTGACTTTGCTTTTGGATTATAATCTACATTATATTTAATTACTCTTTTATATTTACAATCAAATTCTAACTTTTCATTAT
>NIWG01001729.1_pt1 | contig 17622 bp, 17 predicted proteins | sample 1523271 | NCBI WGS metagenome assembly NIWG01 (sample SAMN06894523, study PRJNA379456) | ciliate metagenome | isolation source: three single ciliate cells amplified by MDA sediment | place: USA: Santa Barbara Basin
TGATTTTCGGTAAGCAGAAATGGTGTTTTAGGAGAGGGAGGAAGATTGCCTTCGATGGCATCAATGATAAAGATATTTTCAAACATCAGGTTACGCGTATTGTTGAGCGCAGTGATTTCAGGGAAAATATTTTCGCTGATGTTTTTGGAAAAACGGCAGGACTTGGCTTTGGTGTAATCATTGAAAAGGCGCATCAGATCACAACTAAAGTCATAGCCGGAATTGCTGCCCAACAGTTTTTGCCAGTCAGAAACAATGCCAATCTCAGCTAAAGCGCAAAAGTCTTCCAGCAGTTGATAATATACCTGAGCAGTATCGGAGAAATGACATTCCCTTTCTGTGAGCAATTCTTTGACATCAAAATATTTGGTAAGGCAAGTGATAAATTCTGTGAAATTATTTACACTGCTGAATCTATTCAGGTTGCCAAATATCTCTTTTAGCAGTTTTATCACAGATTGAGGAGGAGTTATGCTAATTAGATTCAATTGCAGATCGAGATATTTATAATTATTATCAGCAAGACGGTAAAGCCAGTCAAAAAGTTGTTCCTGACAATTTTCAACAAGTTGAGCCTTTTTTTGAGTAATATTTTACGAATTGTAAATCACTACAAACAGTTAACAAGCTGTTGATACTGATCAGGATTTTGCCTTCTGCAAAGATCAATTCGGAAAGTAAAGTCTGGAACGATTTTAAAAAAAGGTAAATTGAAGACTTTTGAAAAGAAGTTGAAAAACCGGTTCCTGAAGAGATATTTACATTGTATGCAGTGAGGTGCTTCTGCAAAATTCCAGTATCGATGATGGTGTCAGTTCCTGGTTGGAAATTCTGAGAGAAAAGATGATATTTGAGAGAGAATTCGTCACTGAATACATTGTTTCTGATGCTTTGGGTTCTAAAGTTTGTGAGAGCTTCTGTATCAAAATCCGGAAGGCAACACATATTCTTTTCATCATATTTTTTCTGAGGTATTTGCAGATAAATATGAGTCTTGTTATCAGGGAGCAGCTCCTTTTCCAGGGCTGTGAAATAGAACTGATTAACCACGATAATGCAATCATATCTTTCAGACAAATGGTTCCCGGAAATAGCTTGGTTTTTGAGAAATATAAAATCAGAGAAACCTCTTTTAGTGATATAATCTTTATAAGATTCACGTATGTTAAGGAGTTGCTGAAAATTGTCTATCTGCCATTGCTGATAAGATTCTCTGATCTCCAGTTTTTCCTGAACCTGTTTAAAAGTAACCATTTCCTCAGCGAGTTCTTCAAAGAGGGCAAAAAATCTGCGAGCCAGACTAATTGCCTGAAAGTATCCGGTAATATGAAAGAATCCTTTTTGTTCACTCGATAGCGAAGCAAAAAATGCAAGGGTCCTTTTATCTTCTTTGAGCAATGGTAGTGATGACTGCAATATCTGTAATTTATAGTCATCCATCGTGAGAAATTCAACGTGCTGAAAGGTAGTATAGTCCTGGAATTTTCGCTGCAGATCACTGAGACTACGGTGATTTGGGCATATAAAAAGATTGCTGCTGTTAGCATTTTCCTTAGCAACAGTTTCAGCAATATCTTCGTCAAACCTCAGGTAGCAGAACTTGATCATTAATAACCTCCCCAGATTAAAATATCTTATCGTGATTACTTATTCTTATATATTTCTTGTCCTCATAAAATGCCATGGTCATTTGCTTCGGAATAATCTTATCTTTCCAGACAAGGTTTGAAAGACCTATGCCCACAAGCCTCACAGAGCGCTGCCGATCATAAAATTCTTCTAAAAGATAGTGTGCCTGACTGCTGATGATATTTTTTTCATCAAAAGCTCTCTTCGCAGAACAGCTCCGCTGGACGATTTCAAAGTTTGAATATTTCACCTTTACCGTCAAGGTTTGGGCTTTAAAACCTTTGTCATTCATTTTCTCAGCCAGTTTTTCTGCTATTGTGGTCAGATATTCCTTGAGGGAAGCCAGATCATCAATATCAGCAGAAAAAGTGCGCTCCATACTGATTGATTTTCTAATACGGGATGTGACCACCTCTCTTTCATCAATGCCGCGTACGATATTATAATAATATTGCCCTGCCTTGCCAAAGCGTTTCAGCAAAGCCGGTAAATCCCATTTGCGTAGATCAAAACCATTGCGGATACCTATTTGCTGCATCTTTTCCTCAGTGGCTTTTCCGATGCCATGAAATTTGCCTATCGGCAATTTGCTAAGCACATCAATTGCCCTGTCAGGTGTGATCACTACCAGTCCATCAGGTTTATCGAGATCAGAGCCGATCTTTGCCAGGAACTTGCAATATGAAACTCCAGCAGAAGCCGTCAGATTTGTTTCTTCTTTAATGCGCTGCCGTATTTCAGCAGCGATGCGTGTGGCAGAAGGATTATTCATATTATTAACTGTCACATCGAGATATGCTTCGTCAATAGACACAGATTCCACGAGGTCTGTATATTCCAGAAATATCTTTTTAATTATCGCAGATGCATCACGGTAAGCCTGATAATTTCCCCGCACAAATTGCAGATGAGGGCAAAGCTTAATTGCCAGACTGGAAGGCATGGCAGAATGTACCCCATATTTCCGGGCTTCATAGGAACAAGTGGCAACCACGCCACGAGAACCGGGCAATCCTCCAACGGCAATTGCTTTTCCGCGAAATTCAGGATGGTCACGTTGCTCCACTGCAGCAAAGAAAGCATCCATATCAACGTGAATTATTTTGCGAATAGGTTTTATTTCTTTTTTCGGCTCCAGAGAGTTCCCCCTGTCAATACTCCTGCACCAAGGAGAAAACCAAAATTATACAAGAACCCGGTATTGTGAACTTCATAAACTGAAATCTTATTAGAGAATATTGAAAATATAAGGGTAACAATACTGATCAAGCCATGCCAGAATCCCCTGATAAAACCTGAAACTTTGCCTCTGGAATTAGCTGTATCTTCAAATCTGTTTGGACCTGCTGTGCAGGCAGTAATAAAAAGACATAATAATAATAATATGATTATTTGCTTCATCATTTACCTCCAGCACATTTATAGCTGAGCATAAATCTGCGTCAAATAAAAAGAGCCTGCTGAGAAATTCAGCAGGCTCTATATTTATCTATTGGAAATAATTACATACCCAGATCTTCGAGTATTTCATTAAACATTGCGCGAGTATCTTCTAGTTCCATAAATGGAAGTGAAAATCCAAACATATAGTTAGTATTTAGAGTTTCCTCGTTGAAATATTTGATCGCAACTGTCTGATCATGGTATTGCTCATACTGCTCATCTGTTGGAGGAGCAACTGGTGCATCAGTAGTTTTACTAATGTATCTATAAATCGGTTCGGCATTTACTTCCTCCTGGAAATAACTGCATGGTCCAAGCCCTTGACGCATACCAATAAGAGCAATCATTGGGTCTTCAAGTTCCAGATCAATATCAGTTTCAAAGCCATCGACTGCATTTGCTCCTTTAAAGAATGGATTTGTCATTGGGCTGGAAGATATTTGTTCGATCGCAAATGGGGAATCATCTCCAATATGTAAAGGTATTCCAAAGTTCTCTTCCAGAAGAAATGATGTGGTTGCATTACATTGGGTATATGCCCTATCGACATTGTTACCAAGGCTTGCCACCATGTTTCCGCCTGAGTCAAAATATTGTCTGAAACTATTGGTGTTTTTATAGAATACTCCACCAATACCAGAAGCATAATCACTGTGATAGATTATCAGTTTATATTTCTGAATATCTACGGGAGAAATTACATCCTGACCAAAATGAAGGAGAGAATTAAATGTCTCTGGTTCTGCGTCGCTTGTAGAATTTTCCATGAAGTCAAAAACATCAATATCGCCTGTATAATCTTGAAGCATCTGTATGTAAAGCGTGTCGATTAACACATCAGGAGACCATGCGCTGTCTATATCATCATCAAGTATCAAAATCCCTGATTTTTCTTCTGCAGGAATCAATTCCACAATATTGATAACCATTTCAGCTGGAGTAGGATCACCTTCATCTGAAAGATCCACTGCTCTTACTCTAAAAATGTGTTCACCTGGTTCCAGTCCATAAAGAATAGTACGCTGATCAATATCAGCTCCAATTGGAACACGCAGCCATTCTTCACCGTCTTCATCTACCTGCAGGTATTCACCGATAGGAGGTAGAGGAGGATAACGATATGCTTCACCATCTAATTGCAGATCATAATATTTTAATTCCGTAAAATATATATCTTTAGTTGTTTCATCAATTACGCGACCAAGGCGCTGGTCAAAAGTTTTATTTGTAATGATAGGAGGAGCCTCATTTGTTGCTCCCATTACGCCATATTCACCTTCATGACCCCAGTGGAGATATATCTTAAGATCAGGGCTGTTGATGGCAGTAAAAACACTATCCCTATCTATCCATAATGGCAGCGCATAATTAACACCTTCAGGTGTCATTTCCTCGGCAATAGTCGTGTTACTCAGATAATCAGGTTTTTTGGTGCTAAAATGATTATCACCCATTGCGTAAGTGTCATTATAATCATAACCCGGCTCACCAATACCATTAGGATCATAACCGTTATAGATCATAGTGCCAGGATAGAATCCGTCTTTCACAGCAAATGAAATTGTATAACTTTCTGAAGCAATACCAGCCAGATCATAGGCAATAGCTGTCAGGAATGTGGAATCTGCAAATGTGGAATCAGAATCAGGAGTATTGATCTGCAGAGGAGGATTAGTTTTCTGGGTCATCATGAAATTAGTTACATCTTCCTGACCTCTGGTTGATAACCAGTTTGCCTGGTTGCTATAATCTGGATATCCGCCTTCAGATTCGGGAATCACTGTGCCGTCGGCAATATTAATTTTTTCAATTTTAAAGATAAAGTAATTAGGTGCATCACCGATAAGAGGATCTGAATCTGAGATTCTAAAATCAAAAATTACTCCAGTTCCAATTCTTTTTTCGTTAATTGCTCCCTGAGTAGATTGAATAGTCAGAACTGATGGAGTTTTTGAGGTTGATTTGAAATATCTTTCAAATATATCTGATTCATCATCACGATCATCAATACACTTTATTTCAAATTTGCTGGTTACCGGTTCATACATAAAATTGCCAGTAACAGGATCAAGTTCAGGGTCTCCGTTGGGTAATGTAATCAAGGTGCCATTAGCAGGGAAATTGATCTCTGCACGAACTTTGGGAGTCCAGATAGTTGTCTGAGCTGCTGGATCATCCATAGGGATAGATTCATCTGCTCCGGTTTCATAATGCAATACCCAGCCATCTTCATTTAGATATTCGTTGCCTGGAGTACTGATAGGTGTTTCTGATTCGTCAAGAATACGATAAGAATAAAATTCCACAACGCCATCCGGGTCATAAGCTTCCCAGTAAACCATTTGCTGGAATAAAATTGAATCGCTAATTGCTTCGGGTGTGTTAACTCCACCATAAGATGTGATATAAATTGTGGGCTTAATGTTCTCAAATGGTTCACCTGTTCTATCTCCACAACCTGCAATGAACAAAACGAACAGACTTAAAACGATAAAGAAGATAATTCCTTTCCTGAACATCATTTATCCTCCTGAATATTCAATATCTTTTTTTTCTTTATAATCATACTTAAATTACTGGCAGCGTCTAACCCGTCAATAAATTTTATTATTAATTGCATTTTTAGCTGCAATTACAACATTTTTTAATAGCAAAGCAGTTGTTACAGAACCGACTCCACCTGGTACTGGCGTGATTGCACCAGCTTTATTAATTACTGCCTTATAATCAACATCACCAACATATTTTTCAATGCCGGTTTCATCTGTAATGAGGTTAGTTCCCACATCGATAATAACAGCTCCTTCCTTAACCATATCACTGGTTACAAATCCAGCCCTGCCAATGGCTGAAATGAGCACATCTGCTCTAAGGCAATGTTCAGCGATATTGCGTGTTTTACTGTGACAGACCGTAACAGTAGCATTTCCGGTCGCAGATTTTCGCAGCAGCAGGTTTGCCAGTGGTTTACCCACGATATTGCTTCTGCCAAGAACCACGATGTGCTTTCCTTCTGTTTTTACACCATAATGCTCAATGATTCTAAGTGCAGCTTGTGGTGTGCATGGCAAAAGAGCATCCTGATCAAGAAGCATTTTTCCCAGATTTTGCGGATGAAATCCATCAACATCTTTTGCAGGTGATATCGTCTCTGTGATTTGCTCTTCATCTAAATGTTGTGGCAAAGGTTTTTGCAGCATTATGCCGCTCACTTTATCATCTTCATTAAATTGTCTGATCAGTTTCATTAGTTCGTCTTGCGTGATAGAAGGTGCCAGTTTGTGCAGATTAACCTGAATATTCTTTTTCGCTCCCTTTTTCACAAGATTATTTACATACCATTCTGCTGCCGGGTCTTTACCGATCAATACCAATTCCAAAACAGGCTCAATTGCCTGATTTTCCAGTAATTGTGCTAATTCCTGATAAACAATCTTTACTACCGGTTTTGCTTTCAAAATTTCTGCCATTTAATCCAGTTTCCTCTTGATGCGCACTATCTGTAAAGCTTTGCCGGTTTCCTCATCAATTTCTATCATCACTGCATTGATCTGATTACCAGTTTCTGAAGGTACAAAACGAATTGGCATTCCAGTTCGATGCTTTTTGAGTATAATTTCCTTCTTTACACCTATCACAGAATCATGAGGACCATTCATGCCCACATCACTGATATAAGCTGTTCCTTCAGGTAAGATTTCTTCATCAGCAGTTTGCACATGTGTATGTGTGCCAACTACAGCAGAAACCCTGCCATCAAGAAAATAGCCAATTGCCCGTTTCTCACCCGTTGCCTCTGCATGGATATCTACCAGAATTGCTCTTGTTTCTTGAGAAATTACAGGTAAAATGTCCTCTGCATGTCGCCAGGGTGATTCACAGGCTACGGTAAATATCTGTCCCATAAGACAAAATACACCCAGCTTTTTTCCACTATCTGATTTTATTACGATCCAGGGATTGCCGACAGCGTCTTCCGGATAGTTGATTGGTCTCAATATTCTCTTTTCTTCGGCAATAAAGTGTATGGAGTCCTTTTTATCCCAGAGGTGATTACCACTGGTGTAAAGATCAATCCCTGCTGCAAAAAGTTCCTTTGCAGTGCGTTCAGTGATTCCTCTTCCGGAAGCCATATTTTCACAATTTGCAATCGCAAAATCGATCTTAAATTCTTCTTTTAAGGCGTGAAGATTATCTCTTACTGTTTCTCTGCCACTGCGCCCATATATATCACCAAAGAAAAGAACTCTTATCATCGGGCAACCGCCGTTTGGCGCATCTCCCTGATACATATCACTTTTATCTGCCCCGGATATTGCATATCCGCTTCGATTTTTGTTGCAATATCACTGGCAATATAAGCTGTTTTTTCATCATTTATTGAGGTCGGATCAACGATGATTCTCAGTTCGCGACCTGCTTGAATTGCATAAGATTTATTTACACCTTCAATGGAATTCGCAATGTTTTCCATCTGTTCCAGGCGTTTCATATATGTTTCCAGAATTTCGCGACGGGCTCCAGGACGAGCTCCAGACACACCATCAGCAATTTGTGTCAATACGGCATATACACTGCCATATTCCACTTCTTCATGATGTGCTTCAATCGCATTTACCACGATCTTGCTCTCACCATTTTTACGTGCGGCATTTGCTCCCAGTGAAGCATGTGAGCCATCAAATTCATGATCCATTGCTTTACCAATATCATGCAGAAAACCGCAACGACGGGCAAGTTCCTGATCAAGCCCTGTCTCTGCTGCCATTATTCCGCAAATCCAGCCTGCTTCGATGGAATGCTGCAATACATTCTGACCATAACTGGTACGGAAACGCAAACGACCTAATAATTTTACTATATTAGCAGAAATATTATGGATATTCATTTCCATACATGCTTCTTCACCAATCTTTATCAGGTTTTCGTTCATCTCTTTAGTAATCTTAGCAATTACCTGCTCAATGCGACCAGGATGTATTCTACCGTCTGATATCAATTTTTCCAGAGAAAGACGTGCAATCTCACGTCTCACTGGATCAAAGCAGCTAAGCACTACAGCTTCCGGAGTGTCATCAATGATCAGATCAACTCCTGATGCCTTTTCAAAGGTGCGGATATTACGACCTTCACGACCAATTATCCTGCCTTTCATTTCATCATCTGGAAGTGATACTACTGATACTGTTGATTCCGAAACGTAGTCGATAGATACACGCTGAATAGCATTAGCCAATATGCTGGCACTAACTTTCACAGCATCCTGACGTGTTTGTTCGACGATGCGCCTTACTTCTTTGGCTGCTTCATTACGTGCCTTGTTTTTCAGATTGTTCTTTAATATCTGAATCGCTTCTTCAGGCGTTAAGCGTGCAATTTCCGATAATTTCTCAGTTTGCTGAGCTATCAGTGATTGCAGTTCTTCTTTTTTCTTAGAAATCTCAGATTCGGTTTTCTTTAGTTTCCTATCAAAATCCTGAAGATGCTCATCTTTTCTATCAAGAGTTTCTAAGCGTTTATCGAGTGATAATACTCTGTCATTATACTTTTTTTCGAGAACGTGCAGCTCTTTCTTTCGTGAATCGATTTCACCTTCATATTTCTTTTGCTGCTGATACCATTTATCCTTGGCTTCCAGAACTGCGCTCTTGATCAGTTTCTCTGATTCTTCTTCCGCATCTTTGATTATCTTGCGGGCAAGTTCATTAGAATTAAGGATGTTTTTATTGGCTATGGAACGCTGGAATAAGTTTATCACCAGCATTATCACCAAGCCAACCACTAAACCGATAGCTATATTTAACATAAAGATCCTCGCTTTATAAAACCCGCGATACCGTGTGAATAATGTTCTCGAACATGAATTAAGGTGAGTATCTACCCTAAATTAGCTTCGCAAACCCGGATCGTGTCCGGTTTGTGCTCCACTAATGGTCCGATTCTCTATTCGATAGCAGTTCAGGAACAATTAATGATCACGAATACCGCAGGCGTTATTTTTTTTGATTTATATTTTCTAAAATTCAGAATTTAGAATATCATCTATTTCCAGATCAAGCTGTTGTGATTCTCCAGAATCCTTGGGCTGATCCGTGTCTAACGCCTCTTCTTCCTGCCTCTCTCTAGTCTCGTTCGGCTGATTAAATTTCAACCGCAGTAAATGAAGCAGTAGTAAATGATCACGGGGAAACTGGTCATATTTGTCTTTCAATATTTCCAGCTCTTCATTAAGTTCTTCACCCATCCCGCCTAAACGTTCCGGGTCATCTGAAAAAAATGAATAGCTTTTGCCCAATATCATTACTTCCTGTTTCTTCATCAGTTTATATCTCCTCTACATCTGCCAATACTTCCTGAAGTAAATTCTGGATACTGGCATCTCTCTCCTCAATCTGTACAATCTTTTTACTTAAAAGCCCATTAGCTGTTTCCAGCTCCTGTTCTCGGGTCTGAGACGTTGAATATGACTCAGTCAAAGCAGCATAATCAGTTTTGAGTTTCTCATATTCAACCTGCTCTTCTCCCTGCTGCTCCAAAAGACCTTCCAAAATCTCCTTTTCTTCCAAAAGACTATCATATTTTCTCTTTAATAGTCTAAATTTATCTACGACTTGCTGTAATTTTACTGCTAAATCCGCTGTCTGCATTTTTACCTCATTTCAATACTAAATTTATTTTTTAAACTTTCTATGATCTTGCTCATTTCGCGAGCTATCATTTCATCATTTAAAGTCTTTTTAGCTGATGAAAATATAAGACTAAATGTCAAGCTTCTTTTTTCCAAAGCCATGTTTTTTTCCTTATATTCATCATATAATATCGCATTTTTTATATTGCCGCCTGATTGTAATATTGCCTTTTTGATCTTACTCACGTCATATTCACGGCTGATGATAAATGATAAATCCCGTAATACAGGTGGATATTTGGCAATCTCACGATATGTAGGTATCAGGCTTCTTTTCTGCTTATAAATTTTATCCAGATAAATCTCAAAACTGTAACACGACTGCTCGATTTCAAATGCATCAGTCACTTTAGGATCAAGCTTTCCACAACTTGCCAAAAGGGTTGCTCCCAGATAATATTCATATCCGCTTCCCTGCTGATAAAATCTCTCTTCCGAAACACGCTCCTGAAACTTCCTGATGCGCATTACACTCAAAATCTCTTCCACAACACCTTTTACATCATAAAAATCTATGTCTTCCGCTTTTTTGTCCCATGACATCTGTTGCCGCTTACCGGTCATTACTCCGCTTAGGTGATATTGCTCATCTGCCAGTTTGCCACTGCCTTTCAGGTAAACTTTGTTCATTTCAAAAAGCTTCAAATCTTTCTGTCCATAATTGATATTGCTCAAAGTATTGCGCAAGACATCAGGCAATAATGCTGGACGCATTATCGAATAACTGCTGCCCAGTGGATTTTTGATGGTCACCATATTGCGGTGAATATCATCTTCTTCCAGGCGCAGTTTATCAAGATCCTTAGGATCACTAAAACTCCAGTTCACCACCTCACAAAATCCCAGGTCCACAAGTGTATCAAGAACTTTTCTGCGATTTTTAAAGGTTTCAAAATTCATGATATGCTGTGCTTTAAATTTCTGCTCAATATTATTATAACCAAATAACCTGATAATTTCTTCTATCAGATCTATTTCTCTACTTAAATCTTTGCGGAAATGAGGTACTTCAAATTTTAATAAGTCATTTTCCTCACTATGCATGCTGCATCCCAGTGATTCCAGATAACGCTTGATCTGTTTGGGTTCGATCTTGACGCTTAATATCTTTTCCACTCTACTTGGTCGCAGCGGCACTATCACAGTGCCAATCGGATTGGGATAGGTGTCAAGCACGCCATTCACCATTTCTCCACCCGCAATCTGCAAAATCAGATCACAACAGCGACGGCTGGTTAATTCCGCCTGCTCATCACTCATGTCACGCTCAAATCTATATGCCGAATCAGTAAAGATTGCCAGACGTTTTGAGGTGCGGCGCACACTCCTATAAAGGAAATTTGCCGCTTCGATCACTATATCTTGAGTGTCTTCATTGATCTGTGAATTTGCTGCTCCAATAACACCAGCAAGAGCAATTGCTTTTTGTGGATCGGCTATCACAAGGTCTTCCTGAGTTAGCTTATGCTCAATATTCTGCAAATCTGTAAATATCTCACCATCTCCAGCTCGACGCATCAAAATCTTCTGGTCTGTCACCAGTTTATAATCAAAAGCATGCAGAGGATGCCCCATTTCCATCATTACATAATTTGTGGCATCAACCACATTACTGATGGGTCTCAGTCCCACTGCTTCCAGACTGCGTTTCAGCCATTCCGGTGATTCTCCGATTTTCACACCTTTGATAATTCGTGCTGTATATCTTGGGCAAAGATCAGGTGCCTGGTTATCAAGCTGTAATAATTTTGAAATATCTCCACTGCCGGATGGCAGTTCTGTATTTGGCATTTTCAGCTCTTTGTGCAAAAGCGCACTCAGATCTCTGGCAACACCGGTTATTCCCAATAGATCGGGACGGTTTGGTGTGATTTCCACGTCGAATATGATATCTGACTGATCATAATATGCACTCAAAAGTTTGCCGTTTTCAAATTCATTGTCCAGGATCATTATCCCGTCATGATCATCTGAAATCCCCAGCTCTTTTTCGCTGCAAAGCATTCCAAAAGAAGCTTCTCCTCGCAGCTTGGCTTTCTTGATCTTAAAATCACCCAGTTGCGCTCCCACAGGAGCTAATGCCACCTTTCGACCTGCATCGCAATTGCCAGCTCCGCAAATCACCTGTATTTGCTCAATGCCGTTATCAACTTTACAAATTGAAAGATGATCGCTGCCTGGATGCGCAGTCCGCGTGATGATTTCTGCCACGATGATTTGATCCAAAATCTCACCCTGACGCTCAATGCCTTCCACTTCGATGCCGCTAAAAGTCAGCTCACGTTCCAGTTCCGCTTCAGTTAGATCGATATCTATATAATTCTTTAACCATTTATAACTTATCTTCATGATTTACCTGCTTTACTGGAATTGACGTAAAAAACGCACATCATTGCCAAACAAAAGTCGCATATCAGTGATGCCAAATCGCAGCATCGCGATACGGTCTATTCCAAGCCCAAATGCGTAGCCGGTATATTTCTCACCATCAATTCCAACAAATTCAAATACATTGGGATCCACTATTCCTGCGCCACCTAGCTCAAGCCAGCCGGTATCTTTACATAAACTGCAGCCATCACCCAGACATTTTGGGCAAACCATATCCATCTCAGCACTTGGCTCTGTAAATGGAAAGAAATGTGGACGGATGCGTACAGCTATCTCTGGTCCAAATAATTGCTGTGCAAAGTGGTTTAGCATGTCTCGCAAATCTGCCAGACTGATGCCTTCATCAACCACAAGTGCTTCCACCTGATGAAAACAAGGTGAATGTGTGGCATCATTATCATTACGATATGTTCTGCCGGGGCAAATTATCTTGATCGGTGGTTTTGTGGTTTCCATCACTCGAACTTGTACTGGTGATGTATGAGTTCGCAGAAGTACATCGTCTTTGATATAAAATGTATCTGACAAATCTCTTGCCGGATGATCTTTAGGTGTATTTAGAGCATCGAAATTGTGGTATTCATCTTCAATGTCTGGTCCTTCAGCTACCTGAAATCCCAGACTGATAAAGAGATCTTCTATCTCGCGCCACGTCTGAGTGATGGGATGTAATACTCCTTTATCACGACGACGACCAGGCATCGTCAGATCCAAACGCTCTGACTGTAAAGTCTGAGTATATTCTGCATCCTTCAGCGCCTGCAGGCGCGTTTTTACTAATGTTTCCAGTTCCTGCTTCGCCTCATTGACTATTTTGCCAAAAGAGGGACGCTCTTCTTTGGGTAATTCCACTAAACGTCGCATAAAGCTGTTGATCTCACTTTTCTTTCCCAGAAACTGTGATTTCAACTGCATCAGATCATGCTGACGCATAGCATTATTTATCTCACTGGAAGCAAGTTCCACTAATCGCTTCAGCTCATCTATCATCTATAATCTCCGCCCTTATTAATATCTTAACGACTCACGACTCACGATTCACGATTTTAACTTTTCAACTCACCCTTAGCAACTTCGCAAAGTTTTGTAAATGCTTCTTCATCATGAAAGGCAAGGTATGCAAGCGCTTTACGGTCTATCTCCACCAAAGCCAGTTTCAATCCGTGGATCAATTGACTGTAAGACATGTCATTCTGGTGTGCGCCGGCATTGATACGGATGATCCATAATTTACGGAATTCACGTTTCTTGGCTTTACGATCACGATATGCATATAACCAGCCTTTCTCTACGGCTTGTCTTGCGGTACGATACAATTTACTTCTGCCTCCACGATATCCGCGGGCTAATTTCAAATATTTTTTCTTTCTTTTATGTGCTGCAACATTATTCATTGATCTTGGCATAGTATCTCTCCTTTACATTCCTAACATCTTTTTTACTCTTTTGACGTCACTTGCGTCAACCAGGTCGGCATGGCGTAAATTACGCTTCAGCGTTGGGGATTTGCGGGTAAATTTGTGCCCTGCATAAGCATGACCTCGTTTTATCTTACCTTTTCCTGTTACTTTAAAACGTTTCGCTGCTGCCCGTCTTGTTTTCATTTTAGGCATAGTTCCTCCTGAACTTTATTTTTTATTATTTAATTTCTGTATCTTTCGTTTCTTCTGAAGCTTGAGCTTTTTTAAGCTCAACTATCTTCTCTATATCTTTTTTCGGGGATACTACCATAAAAATGGTGCGTCCCTCGCTCTTTGGTCGCGCGTCCATCTCCACAAAGTCTTTCAGCTCTTCTTCCAGACGCTTCAATAGTTCAAAACCTATGTCCTTATGTGCCAATTGTCTGCCTCGGAACCGGACTGTAAATTTCACCTTATTATGCTGAAGCAGAAACTTCATGGCATTAGTTTTCTTGAAATTATAGTCATGTTCCTCTGTATTGGGACCAAATTTTACCTCTTTCACCTGCACCACGTGCTGTTTCTTGCGACTTTCACGCAGCTTGCGTTCCTTCTGATAATGGTATTGTCCAAAATCAAGTATCCTGCAAACAGGTGGATTAGCATTAGGAGAAATCTCTACCAGATCAAGATCCTGCTGACGCGCCTTATTGATGGCTTCTGCCAGGGATACAACTCCCACCTGGCTGCCGTCACTATCAATGAGGCGTACCTGGTTTGACCTGATTTCACGGTTAATTCTTTCTTTAGGTACCGTTGGCTTCAGTTTTGCCTTTCCTTTTCGTATGCGTATGGAAATAATTGCCTCCTTTTTCCATATAAAAAAATAAGAGCGGGTGCATTTTTGCACCCGCTCTTCTGGAATATATGCGTTTCACTCTTTTCCTAAAAAGGAATAGGTGATAATATCTCTTTTATTCCCAGAACCTTAACAAGTATTCCCGCCGGAAACCGTAAGGTAGAAGCAGGTGCTCCTTTTCTCTTTTCATGAGATAGGCAAATAATTTCAACACCCCAAACAAGTCAACATCTTTATTTTTCAACTACCTGACTCACATCAAAGAAATACCTTGCGTATGGTCGAAGACCTTCGCAATGGTTACAAAAGTCCACTGCGTCCGCTGGGTCAACAGAAATTACACGGACAAAGAGGACACAGAAGACTTAGAGGACATCTCACTAATCGACTTTATTAATCAATATCAGCAGCAGATCATTCAGGTTTGTGCCTGTGGCTCCTGTTGTTATTGTGGCGTCTATTCTTTGTAATGCAGTGGCAGAGTCGTTGCTTCTGAGGAATGCTTCGGGGTTTGCGCCGGACGAGAGCATTTTATCGTGGCTGTTTTCATCAACTATTGCACCAGCGAAAGGGGTATTTCCATCGGCACCGTCAGAGGCTATTGTGGCGACAGTGACGCCTTTCAGAGTTCGAATATTGATGGCTGCTGCGAGCGCCATTTCAAGATTTCTGCCACCTTTACCCGTGCCTTTTACATTGACTGTGGTTTCTCCACCGCAGATGGCAATGCAGGGCAATTGTATCTGAGATTTTGGATGTCTGGCTTTATGGACAATATCGGGTATCATATTGGCATAATGTTTTGCTTCTCCGTTCATTGATGTAGTCAAAAGCCAGGGAATATATCCTTCGGCTATAATGTTTTCTGCAACAGTCTGGCAGAGAAGTTCATTATTGCCAATCAGGCGTGATATCACATTACGCAGTTTTTTAGGGGTTTCCTCTACGATTGCGAGTTCAATGTTTTCGGTTACGCTGATTTTGTAATCGCGAAGAATCTTAAGAGCAGAAGCGGATGTAGTGAGGTCTGCGGCTGCGAGACCGGAACCTATTGTATCAAGCCTGTCATCCGCAACATCAGAGAGCAAGAATGAATATATCTTCGCAGGTTCTGCAAGTTTTGCAAGTCTGCCGCCTTTCAATTGTGAAAGATGCTTGCGCACTGCATTAAGCTCAATAATATCAGCACCAGCTTTCTGGAGTTTTTGCGTGATATCTCTAATTTCTGTAATGCTGACTCCCTCAAGAGGAAGCTCCACCATTGCAGATGCACCGCCTGAAACCAGTAGCAGTAAACGGGCATTACGCTCCAGAGCAGTTACGAAATCATAGACCTGTTTTCCGGCAGCAAGTGAGCTTTCATCGGGATATGGATGCGCTGATTCAATAACATTCATACCGGATATGGATTCTGCATAACCAGTACGCGTGACAACCAGAGCAGAAAGAATATTGCCTGAAATGTTATCACGAGCGGCGAGAGCCATCTGACAGGCAGCTTTTCCAATTGCGAGCAGATGAAAACCACCTGAGAGTTTTTCAGTATTAAGGGCATGTTGCAGGAGTTTATCAGCTCTCACATCATGCAGAGTTTTTGAGATAATATTTTTGAGCAATTCTTTCATTTTATTTTACCACAGCCAGAATTCCAGTTATCAGCAGGAGGTAAAGTACCATTCTGCTAAATGCTTCCGGCTTAATCCTTTTTGCAATTTGAGTTCCAGCCAGCACGCCAATTAAAAGAAAAGGCAAAAGGCTGGCAGAGAGGCTCATCACTTCTGAAGTGAATAACCCGTTATAATAATATACTGGAATAGTGAAAAAATTTATAAGAAAAAAATATCCGGCAAGATTTGCCCGGAATTCATCTTTGGAAACCCCTTTATTGCTGAGAAACAAAATGATAGGTGGACCGCTGATGCCTACGCTGCCCGAAAACACACCGCTAACGATTCCTATAAAAGGTTTTGCAAGATTTTCACGCTTGAGTCGCCAGCGTTTTCCACTTATCAGCAGAAGCGCAAATATCACTATAAATACTCCGATACCGCGTCGTAATATCACATCATCAAGAATAATGAGGAGTTTAGTGCCAAAGGGCAGACCAATTATTACACCTGAGAGTAATAGCCAGATGTGTTTAATCGAAAAAGCACGCCAGCAGGATGCGATTACACTCAGATTGAGTATCATGGAAAATATCAGCAGAACAGGAACCACAGTTTTGGGTGAAACAAAGATAGTAAGTAATGGTAATGCGAGAATTGAGAACCCAAAACCAGACAGCCCCTGCAATAATGCAGAGGCTGCGATAATTATAGACCCCCAGAGAATAAGACTATTCATTTGCCTCAGAGCGTTTCATATACGCATCAACAGCTTTTTTAAATTCTTCTTCTTCGAGGTTTGTCAGCTCAATACCCTTTTCTTCATCTTCTGTATAACTATAGATATATGCGTCATCTTCTTCATCTGGAAGGAGCACGATATAGTTTTTTGAATCCATCTCAAATTCATCGATTATTGCACATTCAACCTTACCATCATCAAATTCGAGAGTAAGATAATCATATTCTTCTTCGCAATTACAATCTACATGCTCATCGGTGCAGTTACAATCATCATTTTCAACATTGCAGCCACAGTTTTTCTTTTCTTCGCACATTGTGTCCTCCATCGCTGCTATTTTAGCAGCAAACATTTTTTGGTTGCCACTGGGAAGTTATCTATCTGCATCTGGTAGAAATAAACACCAGCAGCAAGGGAATTACCTGCTTTATCAGCACCATCCCAGTGGATGTCGTAATTGCCAGAAGCTGTTTCCCCGTCAATAAATACTCTCACTAACTGACCTTTTATATTATAAGCAGATAATTTCACATTGGCAGATTTTTTTAGGTCAAAGCTAAACATTGTGCCATTACCACGAGTCTGAGATGAATAAAACGGATTGGGGAAATTATTGCCTAAAGAGATATTTTCCGGGATATGGTCTTCATCAGATGGAAGGGTAATGATTTCCAGAAGCACAGGTATTATCAGTTTCTGCTGGTAATCAGTGGTAATGGTGATGTATGCCTGATAATGCCCGTGTGGCATTCAAAAAACTATATCGTGCTCCTTCCAGATGAAGAAGATGACGCATATATCTATAGTTATACAGAAGATGAAGAAAAGTGTATTGAGCTGACAAACCTCGAAGAAGAAGAATT
>NIWG01000076.1_pt1 | contig 17177 bp, 14 predicted proteins | sample 1523271 | NCBI WGS metagenome assembly NIWG01 (sample SAMN06894523, study PRJNA379456) | ciliate metagenome | isolation source: three single ciliate cells amplified by MDA sediment | place: USA: Santa Barbara Basin
ACTTTATAAATTTGTTCTGAATTTAAGGGGAAACATTGTGAAAATAATCGGTAAAGTTGCCGCAACTGAAAAAGCACCTACAACAATAGATTTGTTTTATTTTTGGACTGATAAAAAACGGATATTAAATCCATTTGAAGTAGTAAAAGTTGATCATATTGATAATTCCATAACATTTGGAGTAATTGAAGAAATATCGCATATCACAGATTCTTCAAGCTATTTAAGTAATTTTATCTCAAGTAATTTTGGTGACGTTGAGATTACTCCCAATATGAATCGAATTGGAATGAATTTTGTAAAAGCAAAGGTACTTGGCAATAATAAAAGTATATACACACCTGTTTTAGATAGCAGTGCTGTGAGTCTGGCAAACAAAGAAGAAATATTAGAAGCCCTTGGACTTGACAAAATTGATAATCCTATGCCTTGTGGATATATTGAAATGTACAAGGATGAAGATAAAGTTATTTTACCTGTCAATTTTAATTCCCAATTTTTAATTGGTCCTGAAGGCGCACACCTTAATATCTCTGGGATATCAGGGCTTGCAGCAAAAACATCTTATACAATGTTTTTACTGAAAGCTATTCAAGAACAATATTTAGAACCTGATAAAGAAGAATCAGTTGCATTTGTAATTTTTAATGTAAAGGGCCGTGACCTGTTAGCAATTGATGAGCCTAATTCCGAATTAAATAAAAATGACAAAGATAAATATAGCATGCTAAACCTTAACATTGAGCCTTTTTCAAATGTAAAATATTTTTATCCATATTCTGATAAAACAAACACACAAACATACAGTTATGCAAAAAAATTTGATATAGAAGCACAAGTTGATTTAAATAAAGCATTCCGGTACAAATATACATATGAAGACGATAAATCAAATATTGATTTGATGTTTTCAAATATTGACGATTCTACAGGCACAATGGATTCAATATTAAATTACATTATTGACCAAGGTGGTTTTGACAAACTTGGGAATTGGAGTCAATTTAGAGATAAAGTTAAAGAATTTTCTACTCCAGGGAGACAAGGTGGCGATAAAGATATATCTATAATGAGTTGGCGTAAATTTAAAAGAGTTATATCAGCCTCATTGAATCATCCAATTTTTTCAAAAAGAGTTGTTACTGAAAAAAATGAAACAAGATTATCTGAAGCCACAGAGAACATTAAACCTTTATAATTTAAAATTAGGACAGACAGATAGAAGCGAAGATGATATTCCATCAAAAATTATAATTTTTATTGATGAATTAAATAAATATGCATCAAAAGATATACCTAAAAATTCACCGATTTTACGTCAAATTATTGATATATCTGAGAGAGGTCGTTCACTAGGGATAATCCTTTTTTCAGTAGAACAATTTAAAAGCGCAATCCATGATAGCGTTACGGGCAATTCGGCAACACATGCTTTCGGTCGAACAAATGCTATAGAAATATCAAAATCTAATTATAGATTCATACCCCCTGTTTATAAAAATATGATGACCAGACTCGACCCAGGTGAGTATATAATTGAACATCCTATATTTAGATCATTATTGAATATTCGTTTTCCCAGACCATTATATAAACAATTCCCAAACGGATGATAAACATGCAAGAAAACAGAACAAAGATTGGAAAAGACGTTATAGAATCCTTAACATTAGGTATGTATGAAGACCCACGTGTTGTATACAGGGAGTATATACAAAACGCTGCTGATCAAATTGATATCGCAATTGAAAAAGATATTTTTCCCAACAGAGAGAGTGGAAAAATTGAGATTGAAATATGTCAATCAGAAAAAAGCATTAGTATTCACGACAACGCAACAGGCGTGCCTAAATCGAAAGTATTACAAGCATTAAAAAGTATTGCGCAAGGCATAAAAAATCGAGAGAAACACAAAGGGTTCAGAGGTATTGGTCGTCTTGGTGGTTTAGCATATTGTGATAAACTGATTTTCGAAACAAGCTACCATGGTGAAAGTACTAAATCAATACTAACTTGGGATGCTAAAAAATTAAAACATATCATTAATGATAGATACAGCAATGAAGAAGCATCTTCTGTCATTGATACTATTACTGACTTACAAATAATTGATGAGGAAACTAATAAAAGATATTTCATCGTTAAAATGCAAAATGTTTCAAATAAAATTTTATTGAATAAAAAAAGTATCTTGAATTATTTAGAAATGGTTGCACCTGTTCCATATAGCAAAAGTTTTTTATTTAAAGATAAAATTTATGAGTTTGCAAAAAATATCGGACAAAACATTGATGAGTACAATATATATTTAAATCATAACCAACTCTTTAAGTCCTATACAACAAGAATCTATAAAGGTGAAACTAATAATAAAAGAGCAATTGATGATATTCATGACTTAGAATTTATTAAAGAAATGGATAGCAATAACAATTTGATTTATTGGGGTTGGTACAGTATTTCTAATTTTTCCAAACAAATTCCAAAGGTTAATTATGCCAGAGGAATAAGATTAAGAAAAGCAAATATACAAATAGGTATGGACAATGTTTTAGTGAAATTATTTAAAGAACAAAGAGGTTCGTACTACTTCTTTGGAGAAATATTTGCTGCTGATACGCGATTGATTCCAAATGCAAGGAGAGATTATTTTATAGAAAACGATACATTGTTAAATTTTGATCTATTAATAAAAAAGTTATTTATCAAATTACATAATTTATATCATTTTTCATCAAACGTGAGAAGTGCTCAAAAAAAAATAGAAAAACATGCAGGATTAATAAAAAATTTTAAAAAAAACACAGAAAACGGCTTTACCAACAATGAAGAAAAAGAACAAAAATTAGAAGAAATTGGCAAAGCAAAAGGTGAAGCTGAAAAGGCAAAAAAGCACCTAACCAATTTGTCAAAAAAGATAAACGATGAAGATCAAAACGCTGAAAAAAAAGTCTTTGAAAAAATCGCAGGTGAAAAAAAAGCTGCTCTTGAAAATTTTGAGGCGACCGATGAGAAAAAACAAAAAACAAAATTGATTACCGACGAATTAACTAAGTATGGCAGAAAAGAAAAAAAATTGATTTCTAAAATATTTTCAGTAATTGATTTAATCTTAACTCCGGATTTAGCAGAAAATTTGAAACAAAAAATTAAAAATGAATTGAGAGGTTAAATAGATGAAATTATCAAAATTTGATATTGGTGCAGAAATCATATCTATTTTAACTAAAGGAATGTATCAAGATCCAAGAGATGCCTTACGGGAATATATACAAAACGCAGTAGACGCTAACTCTAAAAATATTGATGTGAAAATACGCCAGAATACAATTGTAGTGGAAGATGATGGTGTTGGGATGAGCCATGATGTGTTAAGAAAAGCCCTTAGAGTAGGTGTGTCTGACAAAAAGCCTGGAAAAGATGTTGGCTTTATGGGGATTGGTATTTATAGTGCTTATCATCTATGTGAAACGCTAATCATATTCAGTAAGTCAAAAGAAAATTCGCCTTGTAGATTACAAATAAATTTTAAAGGTATGAAAAAAGACTTGTCCAGTCAAAAGGAGTTGAGATTAAATGACAAATTGACAGGAGATGAACTTATTGATTTGCAAACTTTATTGGAAAACCATATATTTTTATCTGATGAAAACACATTGGCTGACGATGAATTCCCTGAAATTGGAACTCGTGTTGAATTGATGGGAGTTGATACCAATTTTCATAAAGAATTAACTGATTTTGATTTTGTAGCAGGATATTTAAAAGATGCTATACCTTTACATTTTGATCATAATAATTTTGAATGGGGAAAAGAAATTGAAGAAAAAATAACCGAAACCTGTAATAAACATAATGCTAAATTTGAACTTGTTAATGTAAAACTACAAGTAAATAGTAGAATTGAAGATTTGTATAAGCCTTATTATGATACAGACTTTCATAGTAATAAATCTCAGCCTCCAACTTATAAAGAACTCAAAGAAGGAAGGAGATTTATTGGAGTTATCTGGGGGTGTTTGAATTCAACACGAAATAAGATAAAAGAAAAAAAACTTAGAGGTTTTTTAATACGCAAGCAGGGATTTGCAATTGGGCGACGAGAACAAGTTGTAAAATATTTCAATGCTCATACTCATTTTGATAGGTATCTAGGTGAAATAATTGTTGTTAATCCTAAATTATTACCTAATGCATCAAGAGATGATTTTGAGTTTACAAATTTGAGAACACTTTTTTATAATTTATTAGCAAAAGCAGGAAGCCTTTATAATCAAAAATCAAAGGGCTTTCAAGATTATACAAGTGCACTTGATAAAATAAATATTATTACAAAAGAAGTAAAAAAGATAAATGCTGAATTCACAAGGTTTGAGAAAAATACTGACAAACTTGTTGGATTTTTAGTTGACTTAAACAACTTCTTAAACGATGTGAAAAGTATTATTAAAAGAAATGTGTTTAAGGATGAAGCCGGCAAAAAAGATGCTGCTCAAAATTTGAAAAAATCCATTGACGAACTAATAGCTGATATTAAAAATACCATCAATAAATTGATCGTTAAAAAACAACGCAAAATAAAAACAACGCAAAATAAAACACAAAATAAAAAAATTGAAATAGCCAAAACCCTTTCTTCAATAGACACTTCTGCGATCAAAGAAAAAAAATACGACAATTTGTTAAAACTATTAGAAGATTTAGATTTAGAATTTGATGACGATATTGCTGAAATATTTAATTTATTGGATGAACTTTTTATTCAAAGAGTTGCCAAAACCAAGTTAGAATATTATGAAATTTTAAATGACTTAAAAGAAGAAATCAACAATTTGGAAATATAAACAGAATGCCTGATACGTTTAATACAGAATCAAAAGTATTAATTCGCTCTCAATGGAATAAAAAATTAATTCGATTTATTAACAGAAAATTAAATTCAAAGTTGGTTTATCTTGGTTTGCCGTCACCTGATGCTGAGGATATATTGGAATGGATTGATTATATTGATGAAGTAATTGCATTTCAATGTAGAGATTATCCAAATCCATCAGAACCATCTCAAAGTATAGAAAATATCAAAGAACTTCAGAATAAATTGTCAGAATTAGAACGAAAAAAAACCATAAAAAATTTTATTGTTTATGATGGTTATATTGAAGAAGTATTATTAAATAGAAAGGATAATGCCGGCATTCAATTTGAGACAAATAACATCATTCACATTTTCAATCTGGATTTTTGTAATAGCATTACCTCACCTTTATCTGTTGTTGACGAAAATGGAAATGTTAAGAATGCTTATAAATTTGATGCAATAAGAATCTTGCTACAATTGCAAAAATTATTAGAAGCAAAATCCAAAAAGTTTGTTTTGTTTTTAACAATTCATCGAAGCTATGATGGCAAAGAATTAGAAAATTTTAACAAAACTGTATTATGCAATCAAAAGCTTATAAAACAAGAAAAAAAAGCAAGGTTCTTACGTTCATATGTAATTGAAACATTGAAAAATTTTTTTCAATACAATGACTTTGTTCCTGAATTTTTGCCTGTTATTGAATACACGGGGATTAATGAACACAAATTGCTTCATTTTACTGTTTTAGGTGCATCAAAAAAAGAAAAAAGTGGTACAGCACCTTTCTTTCAAAAAATCCCAGACCTTTTAAAACAAAAATTCATCACAATAGAAAATAATACGTTTGTAAATAAAAAAACAAACAACATTGATGAATCAGATGTGGAAATAAACCCCGTGAATATTTTTTCAAATTCTAAATCATTTAAAAGTCTGTGGAAAACAAATTAAATGAGAAACATATTATTATTAGAACCTGACTATAAAAACAAATACCCGCCACTTGGATTAATGAAAATAGCCACATATCATCGTATGCTAGGCGATAAAGTCAAATTTTACAAAGGTGATATGAAGCAATTTGTTATCAATAGTATTGTTGATGAATTATTGCTTAAGCTTCATGCAATAGATAAAACAATATTTCTTAATAAAAAAAAATCAATGTTGTTAGAGTATATTAAAACTGGAAAACAACATTTGTTAGAGGAGTTACTGCCGAAATCAAATTTTAATCCAACGATTAAAACATGGCTTATTTATTACAAAGATTATTATAGAGAAAAAAAATATGTCAATAAGCCGAAATGGGATAGGGCTTATATAACAACACTTTTTACCTTTCATTGGAAAAAAACAATTGAAACAATAATGTTTTCAAAAAATTTAGTAAAAGATACAAAACAAATTAAAATAGGAGGTGTTTTAGCTACAGTTCTTTCAGACGAAATGGAAAAGGAGACAGGTATTAGTACCCATAAAGGATTGCTTAATAAGCCAGAAATATTTGATAATAATAATATAATCATAGATGAGTTACCTCTTGACTATTCTATTCTTGATGAAATTAACTATAAGTATCCGGAGAACAATGCATATTATGGCTATATGACAAGAGGATGTATACGTAAATGTAAATTTTGCGCTGTATGGAAAATAGAACCAACCTTCAATCAATTTATTTCTTATTTTGATAAATTTAAATACATAAAAGAAAATTTTGGAGATAAAAGAAATCTCTTATTATTAGACAATAACGTCTTAGCATCAAAAAAATTTCCAGATATTATTGATGAAATAAAAAAATGCGGTTTTACAAAAAATGCTACATTTATTGAACCAAATCACTTAGATATTGCGATTAAGAATCTCAAAAAAGGGATTAATGATAATGCATACATTAGTAAATCTTTTGAACAAATCCATTATTTATTAAACAAGCTGAATAATAGGTCTCAACAGGATTTATATAATTTACTTGATGAATATGAATTATTAGAAAAGCATAGTGTAACAAAACAAAATTTAATAAAAATCTATCCCTTTATTAAAAATACTTATGAAAAATATAGAAACAAAATATCAAAACGAAGAAATGTGGATTTTAATCAAGGAGTTGACGTACGATTAATAAATGAAGAGAATATTAAATTATTAAGTGAAATACCAATAAAACCATTGCGAATTGCTTTTGATAGCATGAAATATAAAGATATCTACATTAAAGCTGTAACCCTTGCAAAAAAGTATGATATTACACATTTGTCAAATTATTTATTATACAATGAAACAGACAAACCTGAAGAATTATATCAAAGATTGAAAATAAATATAATGCTTTGTGATTCCTTGAAAATAAATATTTATTCATTCCCGATGAAATACCATCCTATCAATGGTGGTAATTATCTTGATCGTAATTATTTAGGAAAATTCTGGAATAGGAAGTTTGTGCGAGCAGTTCAGACTATTTTAAATGTAACAAAAGGGAAAGTTGGAGTTGGAAAATCTTTCTTTTTAAAGGCATTTGGAAAAAACCAAAAAGAATTTTTTAAAATCCTATATATGCCTGAGCCATATATTTTATATCGTTATTTTTTTGAAGAAAAAGGCCACACTGATAAATGGTGGGAGGAGTTCAACAGTTTTAACATCTCTGATAAAAGAAATGTGAAAAAAATAATAGAGACTAATGAATTTAACCACTTTTCACTTAATTCTAAAAATGAAACAATTATGAAATTTATTAAAAAATATTATAAAATAAGTAGAGATATAAACAATCCCAAGTCAAGGTTCTATAAAGAAAAACAAGCATATGATAAAGCTGAATCTCAAAACCTTAAAAATAAAATAATGAAAAAGGTACATAGCAAATCTAATTCAACCAACACAAAAACTTGTTTGGCTGATTAGCTTTAGCTGCGTTAGAAAAATAAAATGATCAAGATCAAAATATTTACTGTTGGAGGAACCATTGACAAAGTTTATTTTGATGCCAAAAGTACGTATGAAGTCGGCTCTCCGAACATTTCAAAGGTGTTATCTGATCTGGTGTTGAACATTGAATACAGTGTATCATCCTTGCTGCAAAAAGATAGTCTTGAAATGAACAGATCTGATCGTGAACTAATATTTAAAAATGTTAATAACACAAAAGAAAATCATATTATTTTAACACACGGTACAGATACTATGGTTGAAACAGCAAAAGCCCTTAGCAAGATTAAAAACAAAACTATTGTGCTTACCGGCGCAATTGAACCGGCAATGTTCAAAACAAGCGATGCAATGTTCAATATTGGGTGTGCAATAGCTGCTGTGCAAATTCTGCAGCCAAATGTATATATTGCAATGAATGGTCAGATATTTGAGTATGACAATGTCGTAAAAAATAGAGCAAACAATAGATTTGTTAAAATCAACAACAGCACTTTGGCAAAAAAATTATGAGGTTTTCGTTTTTACCATGAAGAACATGAAAAAAAATCATAAACTGCATGGCAATTAATAATTTGGTTTTCCCTTGTTCTAAAGACATAAACGAAATAATCCTTGACAAAAATGTGTTTTCATATTTTTATGCACCATTAACTAACTATATTATTAGGAGGTAGTATCAATGAAATTTTTTAAAATGATGGTTGTGTGTTTATTAGTTCTCTTTATGTATTCTTTATCTATGGCAGGCACTCTTGATGAAGTTAAAGCAAGAGGATATCTTAAAGCAGGTGTCAATGGCAGTGTGTTTGGATTTAGCATGCCGGATGACAAAGGGGTTTGGAAAGGCCTTGATGTTGATACTGCCAAAGCAGTTGCAGCAGCGGTGTTTGGCGATGCTTCCAAGGTAAAATTTTCTGCTTTGACAGCGGTTCAACGGCTTCCTGCTCTTCAATCAAAAGAAATTGACGTACTTTGCAGAAACACCACTCAGACTCTTTCAAGAGAGACTCAAGCAGGCCTTAACTTTGCTCAGGTAAATTATTATGATGGACAAGGCTTTCTTGTGCCTAAAAAATTAGGAATAAAAAGCGCAAAAGAATTGGGCGGTGCTACTGTTTGTGTTCTTCCCGGAACAACCACAGAAATGAATGCTGCTGATTATTTCAGAACAAATGACATGAAATGGAAACCAGTTGTGATAGAAAACACATCTGAGTTAAACAAAGCTTTTTTTGCAGGCAGATGTGACTGCCTGACATCAGATGCTTCTCAACTTGCTGCACAAAGATCAGTAGCACCTAATCCTGATGATTATGCTCTTCTGCCTGAAATCATCTCAAAAGAACCTCTGGCTCCTGTTGTTCGGCATGGAGATGACCAGTGGTATGATATTGTAAACTGGACTGTGATAGCAATGATCCAGGCTGAGGAATTCGGCATTACTTCTAAAAATGTTGATAAGATGCTCAAATCTAAAAACCCCGGCATTAAACGCTTTTTGGGCGTAACTCCCGGTATGGGCGCCAACATGGGTCTTGATGAAAAATGGGCTTACAATATTATTAAACAGATTGGAAACTATGGTGAAGTTTTTGAGCGTAATATTGGACCCAATACTCCTCTTGGGCTTGAGCGAGGTCTGAATGCTCTTTGGACAGAAGGCGGGTTGATGTATCCTGCTCCAATCAGATAGTATTGTTGTTAAAGGGCAGCAATTCTAATTATGGTGTATATCCGGGACATGGTCAATTGTAACGAACCTTAAAAACCTTATATGACTGTCCCAATTGAGCAATTCTAATTATAGCTTTTAATACGGGACACATCACTTAATTACGGACATTTCCATGCACACCTGTGTGATGGTTTGTAATTAAGTATATGTCCCTAAAAGCCATAATTAGAATTGCTGGTCCCAATTGAGTGATGTGTCCCTGAGATCAAAGCCATAATTAGAATTGCTGGTTAAAGGGTGTCCTTATTTTTTTTAAAGACGCCCTTTATTACAAACCCACCACATAATATTACTTATTCCTTTATTGATAAGTGGTTAAAGCAATTTGTCTTTCACCAAAAAGCCAAAGATAGAATTATGCAAAACACCCCTTTAAAAGAAAAAACACCTTTTTGGTTAGACCCTGATAAACGGGCAATTTTATATCAGGCTTGTACCTTCCTGATGGTGGGACTGCTTGCCTATTATCTTATCAGCAATACAATTGTTAATCTGGAAAAACAGTCTATTTCTTCAGGTTTTGGATTTTTAACAAGAGAAGCAGCCTTTGAAATCGGAGAAAGCACCATTGCATATTCTGCGGCTGACACCTATGGCAGGGCTCTTTTAGTAGGCGCCTTAAATACCTTGAAAGTTTCTTTTATCGGCATTGTTCTCAGTTTGATCATTGGCGTGCTTATAGGCGTTGCAAGATTATCTTCAAACTGGTTATTCCTATTCTTTTGCAATTGTTTTTCTGGTATGCACTGTTTTACGAAAGCTTTCCATCTCCAAGACAGGCGCTGAACCCGTTTCAAGGATTTTTCATCTGTAACCGCGGGATTGCCCTTGGCATTCCTGCTGCTCACCCCGCATATCAGGCTATGTTTGCTGCTCTTGTTATTGGAGTGATTATTGCCTTTATTGTTAAACACAAGGCACAAAAAAGAAAAGACAAAACAGGAAAAAACTTTCCTGTATTCTGGACATCTGTCGGGTTTTGTTCAGGACTGCCGATATTAACATGGTTTTTTTATGGCGCTCCTTTAGAAATGAACCTGCCGGAACTTCAGGGATTTAATTTTGAAGGCGGGCTGACGTTGTCCCCTGAGTTTATTGCGCTTCTTCTTGGTCTTGTGATCTATACTTCTGCTTTTGTTGCAGAAGCAGTAAGAGCAGGAATACAGGCTGTCACAAGAGGGCAGACAGAAGCTGCCATGTCCATTGGCCTTAAACCGGGCCATGTGCTGAATTTTGTGATCCTTCCTCAGGCATTGAGAATTATCATTCCTCCTTTGACCAGCCAGATGCTCAACCTTACCAAGAACAGTTCTCTTGCCATTGCTATTGGATTTCCTGACTTTGTATCTGTTGCCAACACTACAATCAACCAGACAGGACAATCTATTGAAGGCGTAGCATTGATCATGGCATGTTACCTTGTTTTCAGTATTTCAACTTCTGTATTTATGAACTGGTACAATAAAAAATCACAACTTGTTGAAAGATAGAACCTATGGGAAAAATCGCAATAGATAAAGCTTATATTGACAGCTTAAAACCACCAGCGATCAAACGCGGTATCATCGGCTGGGTCAGGTCAAATCTTTTTAACGGGTTTATTAATTCTGCCTTAACTTTGATCATTCTTATAGTTTTGATAAAACTTCTGCCCGGCTTTATAAAGTGGGCAGTGATTGACTCTGCATGGTTTTCCACAAGTATGGCGTGTAAAGAATGCAAAGGTGCCTGCTGGGCAGTTGTACTGAATAATTTAAGATTCATCATTTTTGGGTTTTATCCTCATGAACTTCACTGGCGGCCCTTTACTGCCATGATGCTTCTTTTTGCACTTTTGTTTTTTTCCAACAACAAAAAATACTGGTCAAAATGGCTTGGCTATTCATGGATTGCTGGTCTTGTGACTATGGCTCTTCTCATGAAAGGAGGTATTTTCGGACTGACACCTGTTGACAGCATGAAATGGGGCGGGCTTCCTTTAACATTGCTGCTTTCTGTTTTCGGGCTTGCAGCAGCCTATCCTCTCGGTATAATACTTGCGCTGGGAAGAGACTCTAAGATGCCTGCCATCAAATATCTGTCCATAGGATATATTGAAACCATCAGAGGCGTTCCTTTGATCAGTCTTTTGTTCATGTCCTCTATTATTTTTCCTTTGTTTTTACCTGAAGGTATAACAATTAACAAAATACTAAGGGCACAGGCAGCCATTATTTTTTTTACTGCTGCCTATATTGCAGAAGTAGTCAGAGGCGGGCTTCAGGGTATGTCGAAAGGACAATATGAAGCAGCAGACTCTTTAGGACTGAACTATATTCAGACCATGCGGCTTATCATACTGCCGCAGGCGCTGAAAATTGTAATACCTCCGACTGTTTCTGTTCTGGTGTCTGCATTCAAAGACACTTCACTTGTGGTAATTATTGCATTGTATGATCTGCTGCTGACTTCAAAAACAGTGATCCAAAACCCGGAATGGATGGGGTTTTCTACTGAAATGTATTTGTTCATTGCTCTGTTGTATTTTCTTGGCTGCTTTTCAATGTCCAACTTTTCAAGAAAATTAGAAAAAGAGCTTGACACGGATAAACGCGATTAAATACGCCGAATTTTCATAACGCAAGAAGAGGATGAATCGGCTGCCAAAATGTAAAGTTATTTTTGAATGAGCCCTAACTTAGGATATTAATTAACATGACTGACTCAACAGCAAAAGCAGAAAAAAATGATGACATGGATAATGAAGTCATTATTCAAATTAATGATCTGAACAAATGGTATGGTGATTTTCATGTATTAAAAAATATCAATCTTAAAGTTAAAACTCAGGAGAAAATCGTTATCTGCGGACCTTCAGGCTCCGGAAAATCCACTTTGATCAGATGCATCAACCGACTTGAAGAACACCAGATGGGACAGATAATTGTAGATAACATTGAGCTGACCAACAACCTTAAAAACATTGAAATAATCAGAACAGAAGTGGGTATGGTTTTCCAGCATTTTAACCTGTTTCCTCATCTGACTATTTTAGAAAATCTGACACTTGGTCCTGTCTGGGTGAGAAAAACACCAAAAAAAGAAGCACAAGAAATTGCCATGTTTTATCTTGAAAAGGTAAAAATTGCAGAACAGGCTCAAAAATATCCAGGGCAATTATCCGGAGGACAGCAGCAGCGTGTAGCAATTGCAAGAAGTCTTTGCATGAAACCTAAAGTCATGCTCTTTGATGAACCCACATCAGCACTTGATCCTGAAATGGTCAAAGAAGTGCTTGATGTCATGGTACAGCTAAGTGAAGAAGGCATGACCATGATCGTGGTCTCCCATGAGATGGGATTTGCGAAAACTGTTGCACAGCGTGTAATGCTAATGGATGAGGGCATGATCCTCGAAGAAAACAATCCTGTTGATTTTTTTGAAAATCCCCAGCATGAAAGAACAAAATTATTCCTAAGCCAGATCCTTTATTAAAATCTTCTTTTTTTATTTTTTTTTAAAATAAGGTTTGATAAAAACTAAAAAACAAGCTGTTGAAATACCGGCTGCACCAAATACCATGCACATCACCATAATTTGATACCTGACAGCTATAAGTGGAGAAATACCAGATAAGATTTGCCCTGTCATCATGCCCGGAAGAGAAACAAGACCTACTGCGAATAAAGAATTTACTATTGGGATAAGAGAAGTCTGAAAAGCTATTGTGCGTGCCTGATCATATGAAACATTTTTTTCAATCTCTGCATTTAATCTCTCAGCAGCCAGACTTACGCTATTCATGGAATTGGCAAAAATCATTCCGGCAAGAGGAATCATATACTGAGGATAATACCACGGATGAAGATTGAGAACACCTTGTGTAACTATTAATAAAGTTATACCTCCGCCAATGGCAATAGAAACAATAGCTTTTTTATACAGAACCAGCCGTTGGGTTTTTATAGTACCGAGAGCTATCCAGCTTGACGAAAATACCATGACAGTCAAAATCACTATTACTATCCAGGCACTGTCAGATTTAAAAATATAAGTTAAAAAATAGCCGACAAGCAAAAGCTGGATCAACATTCGCGAAACAGCATAAACAGCATTGCTTGCGCGTAATGACCATTTGAAAAAGATGCAAAGAACAATCAGAACCGGGATAAAAGTAATCATCAAGTTCATAAAAGGTATTATTTGAACTGAATTATTCATATGCGGCTGTTTTTTTTAAATTCAAATTTTGCAACAAGGACTTTTGTCCATGGACCTATTTCTGATTCAAAAACAGCTCTTACCTTATAAAAATGCCTGGCTCCGATTTTTATTTCATTATCCACATATTCATGCTTTATAAAACCTTTTTTCAGATAAACCCACTTTTCAGATATTTTATATTTCTTTATTAAATCATACCCTTCTGCATTATGATTTGGTTCCCATGCCAAATGCACTTTTTGATCTTCTATTTTTATTTCAAACCTTCGAATTCCTCTTGATTCATAAGTGTCAATAGCATTTATTTTGCTGTCTGATTTCACTAAATCCAACTCTTTTTTACGTTCTTTTGCAAGTTTTCTGATATTTTCTCTGAACTCAGGATAATGCGCCAGAATTCTCTCAAAAGTATATTTGTCAAGCTGATACAGATCACAAAATTCTTTTGCTTTAATTGTTGCTGTGCGAGGTGTTTTTAAAAGCAAAGCCATTTCTCCAAAAAATTGTCCTACACTTAATGTTGCATAAAGGTGTTTTTCATTTTTTGACAAAACATCTACAGATCCTTTTGAGATAAAAAACATATCATTGCCAACTTCTCCTGCAGTTACAATATTATCGTTTGGAGTAAATACAACCGGGGTTAGATTCAAAATAATTTCATTAATAAATTCTTTGCTTGTTCCTTCAAAAAGAGGGACCTTTTCAATAATATCTTTATTTAAAAATAATGAAATATCTGTTTTCAATGAAAGAGGAAAATCATGTAAAATCTGAGCATCATTATGCCCGCCTCGCGTCTCCCAAAGATAATTGTAATATTGATTTACTTTTTTCTGTATCTGGTCAGGAATGTCACGGTATTTTAAAAATGTATTAATTGTTTCCATTTTCTTTTTAAATTGAGTTTTGGCAACATCAATATTTGCAACCAGATTTGCAATATTACCAATGATAAGACCATATATGCCTGCACCAATCAGCTCAATAAAAATGACAAAAACAGTTTGCAGATTGCCATCAGGTGTTATGTCGCCATAACCAATTGTTGTTAAAGTAGTTATTGTCCAGTAATAAGCTCTTATATATTGTGTGATATGATCAATTTCAGGGTTTAAACCATTAATTGCTATCCAGCCGCAGGCTATTAAATGCGCCAGAAGTAATACCCAGAAAATTAAAAAAAAAAGCCGCAAAATTGCAGGATTGATCCTGGATCTGTTAATTTTATGAACCAGATCAAACATGCGGATACTTTTGATTATCCGTATCAGTCTGAACATTTTGCTCAGGCTGAAACACATCCTTAGAAAACTAAATGGGAAAGCAGCTATTAAATCAACAATAAACCAACTTTTCAAATAGCGTTTTGCAATGAACCTGCGGTCAGTGATCATTACGCCTTTTGTATAAACTGCCATATTAAAATTAATAAAAACATCAATGATAAATATGAGTGTTACAAACCAGTTTATTCCAATCAACAATAGTCCTTCTTTGTAATTAAAAACAAGAATAAGAGGAATTTCAATGGCAGCGAAAACAGCGGCTGAGATTACAAACAATCCCCAGTAAATAACAAAGCCGCTGTCAGGATGGATCAATTGAATAGCAAATCTGCTGCCGGAAGTATCTTTTAAAGATTCATCAGGCATTTCATGATTGATCATTTATTATCCTTTAAAAATAAAACTTTTCCATTAAATGTGTCAGAAACTAAACAAGATTTGATTTTTTTATAACCGACATGGGCAGACTTGGTCTTTTGCCAAAGTCTGCCCACAACAAGACATAAAAGTCCATAATAAGTTTGCAAAGACTTTCTTATAATACAGCCAACAACAACAAAAGAAGAAGAAAAAATGACCTGTAACTGCGATATGATACAGATTACATTTTACTTCCTTTGGCATGGCTCTGAAGTTTTACTTCAACTTTTTCAGTAAGACTTGCATAGTATCTTCTGAGAATTTGAAGTACTTCTTCACGGCCAAAGTGATCAACTACTTCTTCATTATTAGAGAGTGCATGGCGCAGTTTGGTGCCTGAAAGGATAACTCTGTCGTCTTTGCCGTGAGGACAGGTTCTCATAGAAGCCATGCCGTCGCATTTAAAGCAATAGAATGTCCAGTCAATTTTCAAAGGTTCGCAGATAAGGGCTTTGCCTTGTTCTTCCGGTTGTGGAATTTGATCGAAAATTTCCTGAGCTTCAAACAATGTGTAAAAATCACCAACTCCTGCATGATCACGGCCTATGATCATTCTGCTTACACCATAGTTCTGACGGAAGGTTGCATGAAGAAGCGCTTCTCTTGGTCCTGCATACCGCATATCTAATGGGTAACCACCCTGGACAATGTTTTCTTCCACAAAATATCCCTTAACAAGGGCATCAATACATTCTACACGGACATCTGCCGGAATATCACCGGGTTTCAGGTTTCCGATAAGAGAATGTATAATAACACCATCACAAACATCAACAGCGATTTTGCAAAGATGCTCATGGGATCTATGCATTGGATTCCTTAACTGAAGCGCTGCAACTGAAGCCCAGCCTCTTTTGTCAAAAATGGCACGGGTCTCTTGCGGAGTTAAATAAATCCCTTTGAATTTTTCAGGGTATTCACCTTCTGAAAGCACTTTTACGGGTCCTGCAAGGCAAAAAGCTTTCCTTGCCATAACCATTTGAACACCTGGATGATCTTTTAAGGCAACTTCCCAGAATACGCCATCAGCAGACTCTTCACCTTGACCTTTATAGACTTTTTCAGATTCCCATTTTTTTTCGTCTTCGGTCATTTCAAATTTTTGTACAACCTTCATGGTTGCGTAAATCTCATCATTTCTTTCAAGGGCGATCTCATCGCCTGTATTAATATTGCCGGCATCTTCTGCCGAAACATCCAGCATTACAGGAACAGGCCAGAAAGTACCATTGCTGAGAAGAAAATCTTCGCAAACACTTTTCCAGTCATCCTTTGTCATAAAACCATCTAAAGGGCTGAATCCGCCGATACCCATCATTATAAGGTCGCCTTTAACCTGAGCACTGATCTCAATTTTTTTTAAACTTGCAGCTTTTGCTTTTTCAGCTTCCAGTTCGCTTCCTTCAAGCTTGCAGCATACAAGACCTTTTCCTCCATGAGGCGGGACTAATTTAGACATATACATTATTCTCCTTGTTTGAATTGAAAATATTTTTGCCATAAAAGGCACGAAAAAATATTCAGCTTTTACAGCAAAGTAACCGGCTTGCGTTCCAATCAAGCCTAAAATTAAATCCTGTAAGCTTTAATGGCGATTGATAAAATTGTCAAGAATTTTATTTTAAATTGTTGGGAGCAAATAAATTGTCCGGTTTTGTAGCAAATAAACTGTCCTATTATGATGATAGCCAAAAAGGAGGCTTTCATGACTTGGACACAGACACTA
>NIWG01001884.1_pt1 | contig 16489 bp, 17 predicted proteins | sample 1523271 | NCBI WGS metagenome assembly NIWG01 (sample SAMN06894523, study PRJNA379456) | ciliate metagenome | isolation source: three single ciliate cells amplified by MDA sediment | place: USA: Santa Barbara Basin
ACATTTGACAATTGTTTTATTGTTCACGAACTTAAAATTATTGAAGGAACAAAAGGCAGATTTGTAGCCATGCCAAGTAAAAAGTTGGAAGGCGAGAAGTTCGTTGATATTGCTCATCCAATTAATAACGAAGTTAGAGATTTAATTCAAACTAAAGTATTGGATAAATATGATTCGTTAGATATTCAACAATAAACATAGTTTTCAATTTTAGTTTGAAGGATTATACTAAATATAATAAGTCTTATCTCAATTCCTGAAAAAATTTAGGGGCGTCATTGATTTTTTCAATTTTTTTAAAATAAAATTGTGTTTAAATTCTTATCTTTTTAAAAACTTAAATTAATAAAATCATTTCGAAAAATATAAATTTTTTTAATTAACCTAATCTATACAATTAACCCAAATAAATAAAAAATGAAAAAAAATGAAAAAAAAATTAAGAATTTTACAGAAAATGCCGATAATATAAATAAGTTGATAATTTTATTTAAGTGTCGATGAATGGTAAAGTTACAAAATGGAGTTTTGTAAACTATTATAATGGATATATATATTATATATTTATTAACAATAAAACAAGGAGTTATTGTTAATGGCTGATGATTTTAGCGATATTAGCGCATTACTTCAACAGACAGCGGACGAAGCGCGCAAGAAAAAGGAAGAAACTTCAGGGGATTCAGAAGTAGAAGATATATTTTCTGAATGGGATTTTTCAAAAGATTCTGAAGAAAGCTCTGAAATGGATGATGATGTTGTTCCTTTTGGCGACGCGTTAAGCGCGTTTAAAAAGAAGCAGAAGAAGCAGATTCCTTATAGTGTTAAAGTTGCTTTTGTTGCCTCGATCGCCGGTATTATAGGTTTATGGATTTATTATTCCTTTTTAATGCCGTTAATATATAAGAGAATGATGGTCAATGTTGAAGCGGATATCGCAAGGGGAGAAGTTCAAGAATCAGCAAAACTTTTTAATTTAGCAAGCGTATTTAAATTTGATTATGAAAATGAATTAGGCGAATATATTTATCAATTACTTAAGTATAAACAATTTCCGTCAGCCAAAAAAAATATTGATAAAATCTTATACCTATATGAGGATTCAGAAATAGGACTCGATTCTCTTGCGAAATATTATATTGCTACGGACAAACTGAATTTAGCTGAAGAAAGCATTCAACAATATATAATTGCGCACAAAGAATCATATAAATTAAATTTTAACAAAGGTGAAATAGCATATAAAAAAGGTAAAATTGACGAGGCCGTCAAATTCTATACAAATTCTTATTTAATGAAATCAGATTATCACGACCCTTTTGTAAGGCTGCGACAAATTTTTGTTGAGAATAAAAATTATAAAAAAGTTATTGAAATGCAGAATTATATTGATGCGCTCCTATCGCCTCCACCGCCGGATTATATTACATATTTACATTTAGGAACAGCATATTATTATATGGCGTATGAAAGTGATGTAAGCGTAACTATTCAAAAAAACATGTTGAAATTATCTCAAAGTTATTTTGAAAAATGTATAGCCGCTAATCCGAACGAACCTATTCCATACTGGATGCTGGGACAAATAAATGAATACTTTTATAATTTTGATAATGCGTTAAAAAATTATTCAGAATATTTAAGATTAAAGCCTAATGACGCGAACGCTTATGCCGCGTTAGGAATAATTCATTATAAAAATAATAATCTTAAGGAAGCGGTTAAAAATTTACAAAAAGCTGTTAAAATGGATCCGACTCTTGTTAAAGCTCATTATTATATTGGGAATTTATTTATGTATGAATTTGATAATTATCCTAACGCTATTAGCGAATATTTAATTGTTTTAAATTCAAATGAAAAACAAAAAGACCTTCTATTTCATCTTGCCGGAGCTTATTTTAAAAATAAAGAATTTAAGAATTCCATTAAATACTATAATGACTATTTAATAAAATATAAAGGCGATCTGGATTCATATAATAATTTAGCTTTAGCTCATGTTCATTTTAAAGAACCGAAACAAGCTTTAAAATACTATAAACTATATTTGAAAAGCGCCCGCGAAAATGCAGATATTTATAATAATATGGGCGTATGTCATGAAATTTTAAATGAAGAAAGATTTGCGATTCGATATTATTGGAAGGCAATGGCAATTTTAGAACAGGAAGATGCTATAAAAGACGGACTGCTGCCGCAAATGAATTTTAAAAGATTTATGAGTAAAGACAGTTATAAAGAAATTGAAGATGTTATAGCTTTAAATATAAAAACTAAACCTATTAGATAGTTCCCAGATGAACAAGCCCATCCTAAAAATTAACAATTTGAAAATCAATTTTAATTTAAGGGATAATTCTATTTTACGGGCTGTTGACGGTATCAGTTACGAACTTTATCCTAATGAATGTCTTTGTATTGTTGGCGAATCAGGCTGCGGGAAAAGTGTTTCCGCATTATCAATATTAAATTTAATTGATTCGCCCGGCGAAATTGTAGGCGGCGAGATTTTTTATAAAGATAAAAATATACTAACTGTTTCGGATAATGAATTACGAAAAATTCGAGGCAAAAAGATTTCTATGATTTTTCAGGAGCCGATGTCGTCTTTAAATCCCGTTTTTACTGTTGAAAACCAGATCGATGAAATGTTGAAAGTTCATACGGATTTAAAAGCGCGCGAACGGCGGAAAAAAATTGAAGAGATATTATTAAAGGTTGGCATAAACGACGCAAAAAATAAAATGAAATGTTATCCTCATCAATTAAGCGGCGGCCAGTGTCAAAGAGTTATGATAGCAATGAATATTATATGTAATCCGGATATATTAATTGCCGATGAACCGACTACTGCGTTAGACGTAACTATTCAAGCTCAAATTGTTTCATTATTAAAAGTTCTAATGAACGATAACAAAATGAGCGTAATATTTATAACTCATAATCTTGGAATTGTGTCTGAAGTAGGAGATAAGATAATTATCATGTATGCCGGAAAAATTATGGAATCTACTTCAGTAGAAAATATTTTTAAGAATCCGCAGCATCCATATACGATTGGACTTCTTAAATGTGTTCCCCAGCTAAAGACAAATAAAAATGAAGGACTTTATGTTATTCCCGGTACTGTAGAAAATATAAAAGAAGAAGTTAATTACTGCCGTTTTTATAACAGGTGTTTAAAAAAAACTGAAAAGTGTTTACATGGTGAACCTGAACTTGTACAAACTGAAAAAGGACATTTTGTAAGATGCATACATCTAACGTAACTCAATCTGAACCGGCTTTTTTATTAAGCGGTTATATTTCAAAATTTAAAAAAATTGGATTCCTGATTCTGGATTCAAATTTTGATAATAATTTTTTTCCTGCCTTTGAAACTCTTATTGATTTAAATTATCCTAATATAAATTTTTATTTCGCTGATTCTTCAGCAGATTGTTTAAAAAAAATATTTAGACAGTATAAATGTAATTTGCTGGATAATTATGCCGAATTAGAGAAGCTTGAATATCTGATTGTTGTTAATGACATGTTTCGAGCTAAAATAAATCTTATTGAAAGAATTTTATATAATATAAAAAAATTTGAAGAGTGTGATATATTTATATTTAAACAAAAATTAATTGATAACAATAAACTTATTATTAATACAAATTTTGAGAATTTTCTTGTCACGAACAAATTATTAGTGCAAAATAAATCTGTAGAAATGTTGTCAACTAAAACTAATGTTTTAATAAAAGAAAAAAATTATTGTTTATGTAATAATTTATTTACTTATTCAAAAGATTATCCGGCGGTTATTAAAAAAATATTATGAAAAGATATATTGCTTTAATTGTTTTCTCAATTATATGCGTGTATGCGATAATATTCGCAATATATTATAATATTATGCTTGGCGGCTCAGACGATTTAATGAAAATATCTGAAGCTCAAACTGCTGCTGCCCGTATGAAAAATAGTTATAAAGTATTTTTAATAATAGATGATTTCGGATGGCACAGTAAAAACGCTGAAAAATATTTAAACTTACCTATCGATTTTACAATTGCTATTCTCCCTGACCGGCCAAGGTCTCAGCAGATTTATTCAAAAGCCCTTCAATGTAAAAATGTATCCATTATTATTCATCAGCCAATGGAAGCTAAAAATAATTTTGATATTGGCAGTTCCGCATTGAAAATAGAATTTAATGAATTGGAAATAATTGAAGTTTTGGATAATTCTTTAAAACAATTCCCCTTGTCGATTGGCATGAATAATCATGCGGGTTCTTTGTTTTCTGAAAAAGAAGAAAAGATGAAAGTTGTTTTGAGCTGGATAAAAAAGAATAATTTGTTGTTTGTTGATAGTAGAACTTCCAGCCAATCCGTTGTCTCAAAAGTTAGCGAAGAATTAAATATGGACAGTTATAGCAATAATTTATTTTTAGATGTTAAAAATGATACTGAATTTATTGATTCGAGATTAGATTTAATGTTAACACTTGCTGTTAAACGGGGAAGCGTTATTGCGATTGGGCATGTTCAATCTGAAATATTATTTAAATTATTGATAAGAAGATTGAATGAGTTTAAATTGAATAATATTATATTTTGTAATTTGAAAAGCTTACGTCCGGATATTATAAATTAAACTTGCAAAAAAAATATTTGTAAAATAATATCTTATTAATAGGTACAGTCAAAAAAATTTGAGGAGTTATTATTAATGGAAAAAAATAATATACTAACTGAGCTTGAAGAAATACTTAAAAAGAGAATCCTTGAAAAACCTGAAGGTTCATATACAGTGAAATTAATAACTGATAGTCCTGATAAAAAAGCTATTGATAAAATATTAGAAAAGATTGGCGAAGAATCAGTTGAAATAATATTAGGCGCGAAGAATAAAGATAAAAAAAATATTATTTGTGAAACAGCTGATTTAATCTATCATTTAATGGTACTATTAACTTATTGTGATATACCTTTTGAAAATGTATTAAAGGAATTAGAGAAAAGGAGAAAGTAATCATGAATATTATTACATCATCAATTTCAGTACAAACAAGAGGTAACGGAGACATACATGATATTACAGGCAAGGTAGATCAGAATTTAAGATCTGCCGGATTTAATGACGGCTTTATAAATTTATTTGTTTCAGGTTCAACTGGAGGGCTTACAACTGTTGAATATGAATCAGGACTTGTTAATGACTTGCACGATCTATTTGAACGTATTGCTCCCGAAGGAGCGACGTATGCGCATAATTTGAGATGGCATGACGGTAACGGACATTCTCATGTTCTTTCAGCATTATTTAAAACAAGTTTCACAGTTCCTTTTCAAGACAACAGGTTATTGTTGGGCACCTGGCAGCAAATAATTTTTATTGATTTTGATGTTAAGCCAAGAAACAGGAACATAGTTGTTCAAATCATTGGGAAATAGGGGCAAACCTATGGTTTGCCCGTTGCAGGTTGCAGGTTGCAAGTTGCGGGTTACTCCGAACTAATAATTTTAGGCATTTTAAAATTTTGTAATTTTTATTTTATTTTATGTACTTTAACCAACCGGATTTTTTTAAGAATCTGTTAAAAACGTTAGTCGGCAAATTAATAATAATTAACATTGCGATATTTTTACTTCAATTATTAAATTTTCCGGTGAACAATAATAAGCTGATAATATTATTCGGACTTCTGCCTGGAGAAGTATTAAATCTTAAAATCTGGCAAATATTTACTTACATGTTCCTGCACGGCGGTTTTTTTCATCTTTTCTTTAACATGTTAGCTCTTTTAGTTTTTGGACTTCAATTAGAACGACTGTGGGGAAGGAAGGAACTTTTTAAATACTATGTAATCTGCGGGAGCGGCGCGGCAGTCTTTTCTTTTCTATTTATTAATCAATATAATGTTCCTATTATTGGAGCCTCAGGAGCTATTTTTGGATTGTTTTTAGCTTATGGGCTAATCTATCCGAACAGGCAGGTAATTATTTTTCCTATTCCTATTCCCATAAAAATTAAATATGCTTTGATCGGCCTGACATTAATAAGCCTGTTCTCAAGTTTTAATAACAATTCCAGTATTGCTCATTTTGCGCATCTTGGAGGAATTGTTATTGGCTTTGTTTATTTAAAACATAAAATTTTTTTTCATCAGTTAAATTCGTATTTATTGAAGAAGGATGAAATAAAAAAACAGCAAAAAGTTGAAAAATTAGAAGTGAAAATTGAAAAATTGCAAAATAATGTTGATGAATTGCTTGAAAAAATTTCCAATCAGGGTTTACACAGTTTAACTGATAAAGAGAGAAAAATATTAAAAAGAGCATCTGAACTTATAAAGTTAAAAGATGAGATGTGAAACTTTAGATATCTGAGACATTAGATAATAATAAAGAGTTTATTAAATAGATTTGAAGTATTTGTTTATGTGACGCGTCATTTACTCGCTAACGCTTGTGTCATTAAGTGTTTGGGTATAGCCCCTGTTGGATAGCCGATGGCATCCAACGGGACAGGCATGGAAGAGGTCATTTATTTTGAGGTTTTAAAATGCGGAATATTATTTTATTATTAATATTATCAATTATTTTAAATTGCGGTTTATTATTTGGCGAACCCGGCCCAATGGTAATTCAATTTAAATACGATATTAAATCCGGTCAAGATATTCCTCTATATCATTTCAAAGATCATTCCTATCAACTGGATTCATCCAGTGAAATTTTTAAAGATATAAGCGGCATAGAAATAACTCCGGTCAAAAAGTTGATTCCAAAAATTGAGATTTTTCAATTCAATGAAGAAAAGAAACTTGGCCTGGATTTAAAAAAAGTTGATAAATTGTTGAATCTCCAATTTATTTATCTGCATTATCCTTTGAAAAAATATTTTCCGGGGGTACGTAAATTAAATTTTAGTTTTAATAAAAATGATTTTGATTATAATTTTGAACTTAAAAATTTTGATTTTAAAAATTTGATTTTGATGCCTCAAGACAGGGGAATTAATAATTTTGTAATAAAAAATCAGGATAATATTGTTATTAGCTATATTACAGAATTGAAAAATAGATTTAAAATAAATTTATTGCAAACTAATTATTTGGGACTCGCTAAAATTAATGTATTTGCAAATAATAAAATTACTCCTTTAAAAAATGCGAAACTTAATATTGTAAACACATTTAATGAAATTTTATATGAGTTGATGGTTGATGAGAATGGAATCGCATATAATAAAAAAGACAAGGATATTAAATTATTTGATAACTTTAATGATAAACCTTATTTCATTGAGGTTTTTAATCAGGGTCAGGTCATTAATGAATCCACTATGTTTATCACTGCGAACCGCCACCTTTATGAGAATGAAATTTTTATTTATACTGACCAGGCTCCGCTAAAAGAGCAAATCGGTAAAAAATTTGATTTAACCGGAAGATTAGTTTTTAAAGATGAGAGAACTGATGAATTAAAAGCTTTAAAGAATTATAATATTAAATTATATGACGCTAATGTTGGATTAGTCGATATTTATTCAAAAAATTTTGAACAGAAATTAATTGCTGTGGCCAGAACTGATGAAAATGGCAAATTTGAATTTAAAGATATTCTTAACAAAGAAGGTAAATTTGAAAAAACTCTTGATATTGTTCTAATGATGGAACTTGAAAATGATGTTTCTAAAATGATTAACTCGTATTTGGGAACGGATGTCACTTATATGGTAAAAATTTTTATTCAGGAAAATATTTGGCCCTATAAGAATAAGTTTAACGCAAAAGATATTATAATTGATATTTCTAATATTGATTATGATAAATTAATGATTTTTGAGGAAGTCAACAAGGCATATCTTAATTATATGAATAATATTACATTTGATAAACCTAAATTAAATATAGTTTTCCCTGCGTTTCCTGTTAAAGGTATGGGTTTAAAGAATTTTGAATTTGACAAACTAACCAATTCAATAAAGATTTCCGGTTCCGCTGGAAAAAATATCATAAAATACGGCGAAGCGTCGCGATATTTGATATTATATTGAAATGTTCGGAGTAGGTAGTTCGGAGTTCGGAGTTGGTAGTTCCCCAGTTAAATAGCGAAGCATTTAACGGGGCAGGCGGAGTTCGCCAATGGAGCTTCGCTTTTATTATGCCTTTTAAATTGTGTCAGTGTGTCATTCCTGCGAAAGCAGGAATCCAATCTTTAAACTTTTCACTTTTAATCGGGCAAACACATAGGTTTGCCCCTACTTTAATCGTAAACATCATTAACTTTTAATAGTTCGGAGTTTTTCAAAAAGTGCATCTAAGTATCCTCTTCCCCAATTAACAAATTAACAAATTTACTAATCCACGATTTTTTACTCAAGTTTTTTTAAATACATGACGATAATAAACCTAACTGGAGGTAAAAATATGATTAGAGGTTTATATACGTCAGCGTCTGGTATGCTGGCAAAACAACAGCAAATGAACGTTGTAGCTAACAATCTTGCTAATGTAAACACCGCTGGTTACAAAAGAGATCAAACAGTTTTTAGAGAATTTCCTAAGTACTGGCAGCATAGATTAAATGATGATGTTATGTTAACTACAAAAGGATTAATTGACTTTGCGCCGCCTGTTGGCAAATTAGGAACAGGCGTTACTGTTGACGCGATATTTACTCAATTTGAACAAGGGTCATTAGCCAGAACAGATAACAAATTTGATTTAGGCCTTTTCGGCGATGGTTTTTTGGCCGTTCAAACAGAAACGGGCGTTAAATATACAAGAGCGGGAAACTTCACATTAAATGCAGACGGTGAATTAGTTACAATGCGCGGCCATAATCTTCTTGATGAAAATAATCAGCCAATTAAAACAGGATTTAATGATTTTGCGGTTACGCCTGACGGCTCGGTATATATTAAAAATACTGCGTCAAATGAAAGGCTTACAAAAGTACAAGTTGTTAAGTTTGAAGATAACCGCGGATTAAGAAAAGTTGGAGAGAACTTTTATGTTCCCACAGAACATTCGGGCGAACCAACAAGCGCATCTGGAAAAGATGTAGTTATTAATCAGGGATATACTGAAAGAGCAAATTTAAATATTGTAACAGAAATGGTTCGAATGATTGAAGTTCAGAGAGCTTATGAAGCAAATAGTAAAGTTTTAAAAACTCATGATACGCTTGCTGGAAAAGCAGTAAACGATTTAATGAGAATGTAAATATAAAAACTGGGCGGGACCCGTCATAAGGGGCGCCCCAGCGCTGATGACCGATTGATTCGGCGCTAAAAAGCAATTTTGAAGGAGGGACCTATTATGATGAGGTCTTTATGGAGCGGCGCTTCGGGAATGGTTGGACAGCAATTTTATGTAGATGTAATTTCAAATAACCTTGCAAACGTAAATACAACGGCTTTTAAAAAATCAAGAGCGGATTTCGCTGATTTATTATACCAGAAATTAACTCTTCCGGGAACCCCGGCTTCCTCGGGAACTGTTATTCCAACAGGCACACAAGTTGGATTAGGCTCAAGAGTAACAGCCACACAAAAATTATACACACAAGGCCCGTTAAGAAGAACTGAAAATCCGTTTGACCTTGCGATTGAAGGAGATGGATTTTTTCAGATTTTATTACCAGACGGCTCTACGCAATACTCAAGAGACGGTTCATTTAAACTGGACGGTAATAAAAGAATAGTTACTTCAGACGGATATTATTTACAACCTGAAATAGTTATTCCGGAAGATGCGACAAACATTGCGGTTTCAGAAGATGGCAGGCTTTCAGTGCTTTTAGCAGGTCAAACCGAAACACAGGAAATAGGCCAGATTGAACTTGTTAAATTTGTTAACCCGGCTGGTTTGTCAAATATGGGAAACAACCTTGTACAGGAAACAGTTTCGTCAGGCCCTCCAATTGCGGGCAATCCTTCTGAAAACGGATTAGGCCGTATAAGACACGGTTTCATAGAATTATCAAACGTACAGATTGTTAATTCAATGGTTAATTTAATAAGCGCTCAAAGAGCTTATGAAGTAAATTCAAAATCTATTCAAACGTCAGATGTAATGTTATCAACTGCAGTAGGACTTAAACGATAAAATTATGATTAAAAAACTTTTTCAAATTACTTTAATATTATGTTTCGCGGCAACATCATTATTTGCGAATATTGAACTAAAGAAAGAATGTTCTACTGCCGGAGATTTAATAAGACTATCCGACCTTGTTAAAGATAGTAATAGCATTAAAATGTTTCCGGAGATTACATTTGGAAACGCGCCTCTGCCCGGCCGAACTAAACTTATTAATAAGGAGTATGTTCTTTTTAAATTAGAACAGTCAAATATTGATATAAAAATTAGTAATAATTTTATTATTCCGGGTAAAATAAAAATTTCAACACCTTATCAGGGATTGAATATAAGTAATATTGAAAACAATATCATAAATCATATTTCATCTGTTATTAAAAAAGATTATGACAAATACAGTATAAATATTTTAAAAATCAGCAACAAAGATTATAAACTGCCTGTTTCAGAACTTGAATACAAAGTCAGGTTAAACAGAAGAGGCCAGTTAAAAGGTAAAGTCGTTGGATTTGTTGATATACTAATTGAGGATAAAAAATTCAAAACAATAAATTTTGTTGCTGACATTAAAGCATGGAAAAATCTTCTCGTTGCTGAAAAAAATTTAAAATTCAATGATGTAATTACTAAGGGAAGCGTCAGCCGTAAATTAATTGAAGTAACTAAACTGAATATTAATAATGCCGTAACAGATGACGAACACATTTTATTGAAAGCAGCGAAACAAAGAATATTTAAAGATTCGGTTATAAAATATTCTGATTTAAAAGAACCCAACGCAGTTAAATACGGAAGCATTATTGAAGTTATAGTAATTAAAAAAGGTTTTAAAATAAAGACAAAAGCAAAAGCCCTGCAGTCAGGCGCTATTGGCGAAAAAATAAGATTACTTAATGTAAAATCCAAAAAAACTTTTTTTGCTAAAATATCAAATATAAACGAAGCGGTAATAAGATAACCCGGAGGTTAAATAAATGTATAAAATTAACATTATAACAATGGTTTTAATAATTTCAGTTTCATTTTTATCAGCGACTTCATTATGGAACAACCAGAATCCTTATGCTGACAATAATGCGCATAAAATTGGGGATATAATTACAATTGTTATTAATGAAGCTTCGGTTGGCAACACAAAGTCAGATATGGCCCGCGAAAAAGAACTTACAATTGGCGGCGCGCCCGGCAACGGCCAATCAAAAGGAACTATGTTGAATAAACTTGCGAGAATGATTCCATTATTCGGCGCTGAAATTACAGGTAAATCTGATGTGTCAACTACTTCAGACCAGAAAAAATCAAGTAGTTTAATTGCCACAATTTCAGTTGTTGTAAAAAGCATAACCGCTGAAGGAAACTTATTATTAGAAGGCGAGAAAGAAGTAAAAATAAATACTGAAAAACAGAGGATAGTTATTAAGGGCATTGCGCGTCCTGATGATGTTACTTCAGATAATACAATTATGTCTGATAAAATCGCGAATGCTGAAATAATGTACACAGGCAAATTATCGTTATCAGATAAGAAACATCCTGGTTTTTTAAAAAGAGCGGTAACCTCGATTTTCGGGTTCTTATTCTAAGGAGGAATATATAAATGTTTAAAACAATTTTAATTCTTTTGTTAGTATTGTCGTTTTCATTAAGCGCGGCAGTTAACACAAAAATAAAAGATATTTCCAATATAAAAGGTATTAGAGAAAACCAGTTACAGGGATTTGGTTTAATCGTTGGCCTTGAAGGCACAGGCGATTCCAAGAAAGCTGTCTTTACTATTAGGGCTTACGCTAATATGTTAAAAAAATACGGTATTAACCTGAAACCTGATGAAGTCAACTTTGATAACGTCGCATCAGTAATTGTAAGATCTACTTTACCGCCCTTTGTACGGACGGGACAAAAGATTGATGTTATAGTCGCTTCGCCAGGCGATGCTGACAACTTACAGGGCGGCATTCTTTTACAGACTCCATTAATGGGAGCCGACGGAGAAGTGTATGCGGTTGCCCAGGGACCTGTTACAATTGGCGGATTTAACGCTAAATCAACTGGAGCTAAATTTCAAAAAAATCATCCAACTGTTGGAAGAGTAATTTCAGGCGCGATTATTGAAAAAGAAGTTCCAATGATTTTTATTAATGACGGAAGCGTTGATGTGGTTCTTAAACAATCAGATTTTACTACTGTATCAAGAGTAGTGGATGTAATAAATAATTTCTTTAGAAAAGATATTGCTCTTGCAATGGACGCGGCGGAAGTGAATATTCGAATTCCTGAAATGTATAAATCAAGAATTCCGCTTTTTTTATCAAGCGTTCAGAACCTTGAAGTAGTTGCCGAACAAAAAGCAAAAATTATTATTAACACAAGAACCGGAACTATTGTTATGGGCGAAGGCGTAAGAATTTCAAAAGCCGCTATTACTCACGGTAATTTAAGCGTTATCATAAAATCAGAAGAAGATATTTCGCAGCCTATGCCATTATCAGGCGGACAAACAACATCTACTACATCAACGAGTATTTCAGTTGAAGAAGAAGGCAAAAAAATCATGATGGTAAAAGACAGTTCAACTATCAATGACGTAGTAGGAGCATTGAATGAAATCGGAGCAACACCGCGCGACATAATTTCAATATTACAGGCAATGAAAGAAGCCGGCGCATTACACGCCGAAATTGAATTATTATAATAATGATTTGTATCGCAAACATTCTTGTTTGCGAACATATAACCCGCGAATTTATTCGCGGGGTTGAAATTTAAGTTAATAATTAAAACCGTTTCAACTGTTTACAAAAAAGGAAACAAAATGTTTAGAATAGACCGAAATTTACCAATACTTATTAACAAGCCAGTAAAGCCAATTAACATTGACAAAAACAAACTAATGGAGCTTACTAAAAAAACTGAACAGGAATCCTTTGATGAAGTAATGAAACAAATCGAAAAGCCAAAATTTATTCAACCTTCCATAGAACGCCAGAAAAAAATTCTTCTAAAAAAATCCCAGGAACTTGAATCCGTCTTAGTTCTTCAAATGATGAAAGTAATGAAACCAAAAACATCTGATGGAATGTTTGGCGGCGGCCAGGCAGAAGAAATATGGTCAGACATGTTATATGAAGAATACTCAAAGACAATGTCCCAGAACGCTAATTTCGGCCTCTCAGACCAGATTTATAAAGAGCTTTCCTCCCACTTGGACGGATTAGTGTATTAAATTAGTGCGATCGTGCCGGAGTGCTATGGTGCGATAGTTTCACGATACGTCCCAATTAACAAATTAACCAATCCAACAAATCCAACAATTTCGTCCTTTTTGTCGAGGTGCGGTCTTATTATAATAAAATATAAAAAATAGTTGACAAGAATTAAGTTAATATATATAAATAACTTACCACTCACTTACTGAATATAGACCTGTAAAAAAAAGAAGCTATATTTAATCAATTCCTCAAAATGGGATTCATGTATTCTTAAATATAATATTTTAAGAAAATTATACAAGAACCCTCAAAATAAATTTATCTCATTAATATTATATGAAAAAAAGAATATTGATTTTAATTAGTATATTATTATTGGTCAGCCAAATTATTTTCGCTGATGATTTTAATGACGAAGAAACGATAAAAAGAGCTAAAGCAATTATTGAATCATTGGAAGCGGAATTAAAACCTGGCCTTCCTTCCTCGCCCGCCTCCCCTCTTCCATCTTCCGTCTTCCAAGCGGGCAAAGCGAGCGATCTTCCTAGCGAAGCGGTCGTCCCTCCTCCTTCGTCCGTCTCGCATCTTCCATCTATTCTCCCCACTCTCCCCCTCCCCCTTTCTTCTAAAAAATCGCACCGCAATTATTTAGAAATTTCTTTCATAGACGTTCATCAAGGCGATTGTATATTTATCCGTTTTCCAAATGGTAAGACTATGCTTATTGACAGCGGGTATAAAACACATTCTAAAAATGTAATTGAATTTATAAATGACCATGGCAAAGGGATAAATGAAGGCTGGATGAGCAAAGGCTTATCTTATTTATTCGATAACAGGCTTCAAAAAATTGACGCGGTAGTAATAACGCATGCCGACGCCGACCATATCGGCAGTATGAAAGATATACTAAAAAAGTTTAAAGTGAAAAATTTTTATGACCCCGGAATAGTTCATACATCAGGAATATATAGAGCTCGTCCCCGTTTTCTGAAGCAAGCCAGCCCCAAAGGAAATAAAGCGGAATCAAAAAATATAAAAGGCTTTTTTTGTTGAAAATGCCAAAAAAGGCATGCTATAATATGAAAGCACTTGAGAAAAGTAGCTAAAAAATCATATTAGGAGCATGCCTTATGACAGTAAAAAAGATACCTTACGAATTAGAACTTCGTCAAGAACTTCCTGAGATAATTGGAAATCATGATTATCAAGAATTTAAAAATCAATTGTTTTCCATAGAAACTCTGATAAGTGAAATTGAATTGGATGAAATAATCATTGACTATGTACTTAAGCAAAAGCAAGAAGAGCAAAAAGAAAAAAAAAATAAAAATCTAAAACCTGAATTAAGCAGTGCGGCACGAATAAAAATAGAGAAAAAATGTCGAGTGGCATTACGGTGTGTAATTGCGCGTAAATATTTAGAGGAAACGTATCGTGGAATGAGCTGCCGGTTAGCCGATAGTCCATTATTACAACATTTTTGTTTATTAAATATATTTGATATAAAAGTCAAAATACCATCCAAAAGCGAGCTCAAAAGATATGAACAACTGGTTCCGGAAGAAGTAGTAAGGAAAGCCGTGAACCGAATAATAGAACAAGGAATTACAGCAAGTGAACAAATAAATTTATTAGAGCCTCTTACCTTAGATGAAATATATTATGACACTACTTGTGTGCTGACAAACATACATTTTCCTGTTGATTGGGTTTTGCTTCGCGACGCGGTGAGAACATTAATAAAAGCAATAATTTTAGTAAGAAAATCTGGTTTAAAAAACCGGATGAACGAGCCTGGAGAATTTATAAAATCAATGAATAATTTGAGCATTAAAATGACGAATTGCCGTCGTATTAAGCAGGCTAAAAAAAAGCGGAAAGCAATATTACGTCTGATGAAAAAGTTAACCAAAAAAGTAGAACACCATGCCCGCAAGCATTTAGAATTGTTAGAAAATTATTGGAGTGAAACTAATTTGACGGAAGGCAGAGCAAACCAAATAATAGTAAGAATAAAAAAAATATTAAAAAATGTACCAGCCGCCATGAAGCAAGCGCATGAACGAATTATAGGCGAACGCCATGTAAAAAATAAGGAAAAATTATTAAGCTTATATGAGACAGATACTAATGTTATTATAAGAGGCAAAGCGTCGGCAGAGGTTGAGTTTGGAAATAAATTAATAATAGGAGAAATAAACTGCGGTTTAATTGTTGATTGGGAATTAATACGGGATGGCTCGCCGGCGGATACAAAATTATTCAAAAAAGCATTAGGCAGGATAGAAGAAAATTATGCTGGAATTGCCACAGTAAAAAAAGTAGTGGGAGACAGAGGCTTTCCAAGTAAAGAAATAGAAAATTATTTAGCGGATAAAAATATAGAAAATTATATTTGTCCCCGATCTGTTTTAGAGTTAAGAAAGAAATTAGAAAATGAAGCTTTTTGTTATTATCAAAATCGGAGAAGTCAGACAGAAGGTAGAATTGGAATATTAAAAAATAATTTCTTTGGTACCGCTTTAAGAAGTAAAGGCTTAGAATCGCGGGAACTTCATATTGCCTGGGGTATATTGGTTCACAATTTATGGGGGATAGCGCGGTTGCCCAAATCAGTCGCATTAAAAGAAGCGGCGTAGAATAAATAAAATTAATACTTTTTTATCATAATGGGGATGGTCTATAGTTTTACTGAAAAGTATTCAAAAGTACGCAAATTAAAAATAGTTTATTGATTTATATTTATAATTTGTATATTGTGAACGGTAAATTTTAGTCAGCATTTATCGAAATTCGTCAGTTTGGGGACAAGCTCTATATATGAGTCTTTTAAAAGAAGTACAACGGAAAAAAATACCGTTTTATCAAAGTGAAATAACGTATAACATAATTAATACAAAAACAAAACTTGAACTTGATGAAGACGTAAAAATTGAAATTTTACACCCCCCGCCATTATCAAAAGAATTCAGGAAAACTACCAAAACGTATGATGCCGGACAGGAAGAGAGTGAATTGTCAGATACAGATATAGAAGTAATAAAAAGAGATAAAGATGGGCGATGGAGGAGGGACGTCCGCTTCGCTAGGAAGAGCGCTCGCTTTGCCCGCTTGGAAGACGGAAGATGGAAGAGGGGAGGCGGGCGAGGAAGGAAGGCCAGGTTTTAATTCCGCT
>NIWG01001956.1_pt1 | contig 16481 bp, 15 predicted proteins | sample 1523271 | NCBI WGS metagenome assembly NIWG01 (sample SAMN06894523, study PRJNA379456) | ciliate metagenome | isolation source: three single ciliate cells amplified by MDA sediment | place: USA: Santa Barbara Basin
ATAATTTCTATGGTTGCCGGAATAAATACCAAAACCTATTTTGATTCTCTTGGGAGTGGTGCCAGAATAGTTCGTGTTATGCCAAATATTGCTATGAGCGTTTGTGCTGCTACAACTGGAGTATATTCCAAGGATAAGGTTGCAGAAAAAAAAGTATGTGAACTTTTTGATTTAGTAGGCACAACCTTTGTTTTACCCCAAGATAGTTTTGATGCTTTTACAGTTATTTCAGCAAGTGGGATAGCTTTTGTAATGAGGATGAATAGAGCACTTGAACAAGCGGCAACGGAGATTGGTTTCCATACTCAGAAGGCAAGAGAGATTATCAATCAGATGTCATTTGGCACACAAAAACTTTTACTAAAGAGTAAAAAGCATCCAGAAACAGAGATAGACAAGGTGACTACTCCAAAAGGTATAACTATAACTGGCCTGAATGAAATGGAGAGGTCAGGGTTTACAAAGTCAATCACAAAAGGTGTGTTAAAAGCCTATGAAAAGATAATTAAAAGTAAATCATAAGTTAAATTCTCTTAAACCACTTAACAAAAAAGAGCAAATAGTTAATAAAGATATTATCCCCACGATTAAAATTCCCAAAAAATAAAATGAGAAGAGATGAGATAAAAATAAAAAAAACACTTATATCTGTTTCAGATAAAAGCGATGTGGAGACAATTGCCAAAACACTCAATATGTTATAAATATATTCAGATATGACCAACTAAAAAGATTAACTCAAATCCTTTTCAAAAAATGAATCTTTCAAAAACCATAGTTGTGCTACTTTTTTTTCTCCATTCACTGCCAATAGCCTCTCTACAAGAGGTTAACTCCATACCAAATACCCTTTCCAAATCTGCATATCAACTATCTTTTAATCCTGCATTTCAACTTGATGTTCTGAGTTTTTCTTCAACTATTTTTAACAACCAGCCTAATCTTTCCGGACATAGAGTTCATATAACAAAAATTTTTGGAAATTATACATATCATATTGGCGAGAACTATTTCTACTCAAAATACTATAAGGAGATGAATAGCATTTTTAGTCTGAATAGAAAATTTAAGAAGGTAGTAGTTGGCGGTGGATACCAAAACATACAGACTTCAGCCGAAACAGAATATAACAAATTTAATTTTTCTGTAGGTTTAAACCAGATAGTTTTTTTTGGAATTAGGGATATACAGGAGCCACTCTTTCACATACAACTCCCCCTTAGCCTACAAAAAGCTTGGGATTGCAATATTATGATTTTGTTTGAGCATATGTATTACTACAAATTTAATACAAGATATTCTCTGACTCAATCTTTTACAATATACAACTCTTTTTTATCATATCCTCAAAAATTGAATATGGGATTAGAACTTAAAAAGAGCATTTTTAGGCTTATATACGATATAGATATAAAACGCTTTACCGACTATGACCATACATTTGGAATAAAAATCGATTTATGAAAAAAAAGAGAGTTTTATTAATCGTAACTTTAATAGCAGGTTTATATCTTTATTCAGAAACCAAAGAGCAAGATGACTCATATTTTGAGACAAAAAGTTATAATGAGAAGATTGAAAGGTATAAAAAAAATAGTATCTATTCTCTATGGCGAGTGGAGATTTTTGAAGAGAATCAAATATATGACCCAAAAGAGAAGTTCTCACAAAAGATAATACTCTCAACAAAAACAATAGATTATGGTTTTTTATTTCAACAAGATCAAGCGGAAGAAAATATTTTTGACTATACTTCCTATTTTATCAAATATCATAATAAAGCTGTGAATAGCCTCATATTTGGCAATTATAAGTTAGGATTTGGGCAAGGCATAATATTTGGAGACCTTTTTAAAAATTCAAAATCGACACTTTCCACAAAAAGTCCTATTGTAAAAAAACACTACCTAAAACCATATACTTCATTTTATGAAAACTGGCTTTTAAATGGCATCGCTGCAGATATTAGTATAGCAAACACGACAATAGTTCCATATTTTTCAACATGCAAACTGGATGCAAATCTTAGTGAAAACGAGATCACATCATTTTACGAGAGTGGTGTTCATTATGATGACTCAAAAAAGGATAAAGTCAAAGAGAATATAAAAGGTCTTTATCTAAAACAGAAATTTATTTTAGGATCTGTAGGTTTTAACAGTGCACAATTTGAATTTGATAAAGAGTTTGAAGACAAAAAAAAGTCAAATAAGTATAACGCCTATTCACTTGATTGGTATTTAGAAAATGGGAGAAACTTAATATTTGGGGAATATGCTCTGGTAGATGGTTACAAAGGTGAGATTTATGGTTTTAGATATGGCCAAAAAAAGTTTAATCAACTTATAATTTATAGAAATTATGAAGATAATCTGCCGACTTTTAGAGGAAATCCGATATCATCTTCATCAAATTTTGATAACGAAAGGGGGTTTTATTATGGAATTAACTTTTTCCCTATTGATAATCTGGATATAAATTATTATGTAGATATTTGGAAAATACCTGAAGTCTCTTATTATGAAAAGCTACCCCTCACAGCTTATGAAGAGCTATTAAATATAGAATATAAAATTGGAAAAAGTAGTTTTATTGCAAAAATTAAATATAGAGAAAAAGAGGAATTAATTGAAGATATTCTTGGAGATGCGAAAAAATATCAATATAAATTGGATTATATTCACAACTTCAACAGAGTTTTCCAAATAAAATTCAGAGGTGAGTATGATAGAGAGATAGAGGAGAATTTGCAATATGGTTATCTATTTTATCAAAGAGTTAAACTCAAATATGATAAGTTTGAGATTATTGCTTTTATAAATTATTATAAAACCCAAGTGCCAATTTATATGTATGAAAATAATGTTTTTGGAATTGTTCAGATATCATCTTTTTCTGGAGAGGATTTTTATTATTTTCTGCTTACCAAATTTAAACAGCTCAAACCATTTATTTTGGAATTTAAGTATTCCGACTATGTAGATAAACCCCAGAAAAACAGGATATATTGTCAACTTTCTATGGAGATTCGTTTTTAGGAGAATTTTTACCATAAAATTATTGACTTTACTCCTCAGCAATAAAAATCATAAATAGGTTTTTGGTTTTTAATGTAGATGTGTGGTTATTAAAAGTAAGGTTTTAACAGCTTATATTAGATAAAAATAAAAAAGTTATGACATTTAAAGAAAAAATGCTTTTTCAGGGAAATCTCCTTTTTAAATATAGGGGTGAATTCCCAGTGATATTCTTGCCCTTCTCCTTATGGCTCTACATTAGCTGTAAATTTGAATATCTTTTTGTTTGGGAGTATCTTTGTTTTTCAATTGGACTTTTTGGATATTTCATAAGGTGTTATACCGTTGGTTTTGTCCCTTTTGGAACATCGGGAAGGAATACCAAAAAACAAATCGCAAACGCTTTAAATACAAAAGGCATCTACTCAATTGTCCGAAATCCTCTTTATGTTGGTAATTTTTTTATGTGGCTTGCTGTTGCACTATTAAGTCTAAATATATGGTTTATTATCCTCTTTATCTTTTTATTTATTCTTTTTTATGAGAGAATAATTTTTGTTGAAGAGACCTTTTTGGAAAAAAAATATAACCTTGAATTTCTGAGGTGGGCAAGAGAAACCCCAATGTTTTTTCCTTCATTTAAAAATTATGAAAAATCTGAAATACCATTTTCCATAAAGAATGTTTTAAAAAGGGAATACAGCGGCCTTTTTGCCTTGATACTTGTTTTTACACTCTTCAAAATTTTCAGAAGTTTTTATGTTTATCACAAAATTGAAATTGAGCCAATATGGTCTTTTGTTTTTATATTTGGATTTTTATATTATCTTATTTTGAGAACTTTAAAGAGAAAAACTAAAATTTTAAAAGTAAAAGGTAGATAAATATCTTTCTTAATGTTTCTCACAATCACTAAGTTCAAAAGGAGAAATTATGTCGTCAATAGTTGTAATTGGCACTCAATGGGGAGATGAGGGGAAGGGGAAGATAGTGCATTTAATGTCAGAATTCGCCGACTACGTTGTTCGTTATCAGGGGGGTAATAATGCTGGGCATACAGTAGTATTTGATAATCAAAAATTTGTTTTTCACCTTATCCCATCCGGAATATTAGAAAAAGGTAAAAAGTGTATAATTGCAAACGGTGTGGTAGTTGACCCTTGGGAACTGATTTCTGAAATTGAAACTTTGCAAGATAGGGGAATAGATTTTTGCGAAAGGTTATATATAAGCGAGCTTTGCCACACAATTTTGCCATATCACAAAAAAATGGATAAAAAAAAAGAGGAGAGTGAAAAAATTGGAACAACAAAAAAAGGGATTGGTCCTTGTTATACAGACAAAGTGGCAAGAGTGGGCATAAGGCTCTGTGAATATTTGGATGACAAGGCATTTAACAGATGTTTAGATGTTGCTTTAGAAGATAAAAAAGAGTATTTAGATGATGCCACGAGGTTTAAAAACGAAATTTTATTAGAGAGAGAAAAGATAAAAACCAAACTTAAAAAGTTTGTTTGTAACACCACAGAAATAATAAATAAGGTAATTAAAAAAAATAAAAAAGTGATTTTTGAAAGTGCACAAGGAACTATGCTTGATGTAGATTTTGGAACATACCCATATGTAACCTCATCAAATCCAACGGCAGGTTTCGCCTGTTCTGGAAGTGGAATAGGTCCCAATAAAATAGCGAAAGTTATGGGGATTACAAAAGCATATACAACAAGAGTTGGTGAGGGACCTTTTCCGACGGAACTAAAAGATAAAACAGGCAATATGCTCAAGGAGATAGGTGGGGAATTTGGTGCAACAACAGGAAGGGCAAGAAGATGTGGCTGGTTTGATGCTGTCATTGCTTGCGAAGCAATTTTACTCAATGGCATAGATGGGATTACGCTAACAAAACTTGATGTATTAGATACTTTTAAAAAAATAAAGATTTGTATTGGATACAAAAAAAATGGAAAAGAGATAAAATATTTTCCCAAAAATAGATTTGAATATGTGCTTGTTGAACCAGTTTATATAACTATGGATGGATGGATGGAACCCACAACAAAAATTAAAAATTATGACGATTTACCCACAAATGCAAAAAAATATATTCAAAAGTTAGAAGATATTTTGTCATGTAGTATATCAGCTATCTCTGTGGGGAAAGAGAAAAAACAAACAATTATAATTGATAAAGATATTATTGAACTAAATTTTTAAAGAGGAAAAGTGAAAAAAGCTCCACTTCCAACTGTGACTCTTGCAACCCTATATGAAGAGCAAGAAAACTATGTGGAAGCATTGGCACTTTATTCAATTATAAATAAAAATCATAATAATTTGAGTATTTCCAAAAAGATAGAAAAGTTAAAAGATAAAATTTATAAAAAAGATAAACTCAATTTTGACAAAACAGTTACTTCTATTTTTTCCAAGCAGCAGATAAAGATGTTTAATGTCCTCCCAGAAGCTGAATGTAGGCGGTTTAGACAGGTTTTGGACTTAGAAGATGTCCCAATTGAAGAGGAGAAAATTGACCCTATCAAAGAGCAGAAAGATGAGAAAAAAGTGAAGAAACAAACCTTCAAAATTGATCTGCCTCTTTCTGACTTTGCCAAGGTGGATAACATTGCTGAGTCTAAAATAGAAAATGAAAAGCGTAAAAAAAAAGAGAGAAAAGAGAATAATAGTGATTTGACAAACCTAAAAGATGTAGAGGTCATAAAACTTCTGGAGGCAGCTCAAGACTATTATGGTGATGAAAAAAAAGTAAATGAGATGACACTATATGATCTTATTGCTCTATCAAAAAAAATGGAAAAATGAGAATTATTGCTGGAGAGTATAGGGGTTTCAGGCTCTATACTGGTAGAAAGGGATATATAAGACCAACAACAGATTTTGCAAAAGAGGTCCTTTTTTCTACTCTCGGAGAGATAAAACAAAAAATATTTTTAGATCTGTATGCCGGAAGCGGCTCCATTGGTTTGGAAGCACTATCCAGAGGTGCTGGAAAAGTGTTTTTTGTTGAATCATCTTTATTATCAATTGGCATAATTAAAAAAAATATCCAAAAGTTGGGTTGCTCTGAAAGATGTAAAATAGTAAAAAAAAAGACAAAAACCTTTCTTAACAATACAAGTGATAAATTTGACTATATATTTTTGGATGCCCCATATAATAGAGGTTTGGTAAACGACACACTTAAGGACATACAAAATTCAAAAGTTCTAAATTCAGGTGGCAAGATTATTGTGGAACACTCAAAAAAAGAGGAATTGGGAAAAAAGTTATCTATTGAAAAAGAGAAAATTATTGGAGATACAAAAATCACAATTTTAACATTTTAACTACAGGAGAGAAATATGAATGAAAAAAAATATGAAGTTTTAGAAAAAAAAGTAGAAGCAGCTCTTTTGGGTGGTGGTCAGGTGCGGATAGAGAATCAACACAAAAAAAGGAAAATGGACAGCAAGAGAGAGGATAGACTATTTGGTTGATGAAGGCTCGTTTCAAGAGTATGATATGTTTGTTGTTCACAGATGTAATAACTTTGGAATGGGTAAAAATAAGGTTCTTGGTGATAGTGTTGTTTGCGGTTCTGCAACAATTGACGGGCGGTTAGTTTTTCTATTTTCACAGGATTTTACAGTAAATGGGGGATCTTTGTCAAAAGTACATTCAGAAAAAGTGTGTAAAATCATGGATATGGCGATGAAAGTTGGTGCACCTTTGATTGGTATTTTGGACTCCGGAGGAGCAAGAGTCCAGGAAGGTGTAGACTCTCTGGCAGGATACGGAGATATTTTTGTGAGAAATGTCAGGGCATCGGGTGTAATACCACAAATATCGGCGATTATGGGTCCTAGTGCTGGTGGTGCGGTCTATTCCCCCGCCATAACAGACTTTATTGCTATTAATGATAAAAACTCTTTTATGTTTGTTACAGGACCAAAGGTTGTCAAAACTGTCCTTGGCGAGGTTATCTCAACAGAAGATTTGGGAGGAGCGGTCGTTCATACAACAAAAAGTGGAGTAGCTCAGTTTCATACTAAATCAGAAGAGGATACTTTAGACTTAATCAGGGATTTACTTAGCTACATCCCATCAAACAATAGAGGAAAATCACCGGTTTTTAAATGTGATGATGACCCCTACAGAGAGAGTCCAATGCTAAACGATATTGTCCCGGAGAATGCAAATAAACCATACAATATGCATACTGTGCTTATGGAAGTTCTTGATAATGGAGAATTTTTTGAAGTAGCAAAAAGTTATGCACCGAATATTTTAGTAGGGTTTGGCAGGTTAAATGGAAAAGCAGTTGGAGTGGTTGCAAACCAACCCTCATATCTTGCCGGTTGTCTGGATATAAACTCTTCTGTTAAAGGTGCACGATTTGTCCGCTTTTGTGATAGTTTCAACATTCCACTTGCTGTTTTTGTGGATGTTCCAGGATTTATGCCAGGCAGCGTTCAAGAGCACGGTGGAATTATACGAAACGGGGCAAAACTTATGTATGCTTTTTCTGAGGCGACAGTTCCAAGGGTTACTGTGATTTTGAGAAAAGCATATGGAGGTGCTTATATCGTTATGAATTCCAGACATCTATATGCAGATACTGTTGTAGCTTGGCCCTCTGCAGAAATAGCAGTGATGGGCAGCAAAGGTGCTGTGGAGATAATTTTTAGAAGAGAAGCAAATAGTTCAGATAACCCGGAGGAGGTAATAAAAACAAGAGAAGCCGAATTTCAAGAGAAATTTGCAAATCCATATGATGCTGCAGAAAAAGGGTATATTGATGGCGTTATAATGCCAGAGGATACCAGAGCTTTTCTTGTGACTGCTTTTGAGCGATTGGAAAATAAAAAAGAGAAACTTCCATGGAAAAAACATGGCAATATCCCACTGTAGAATGTCTAAAAGCATACAAATATTTTTATTAAAGAGAAATAAAATGAGACGGGAAAAAGAAATTCGTAAGATAGTTTATAACAAAATATTGGAGTATGCAAATAACTTTGAAGCTCGGCATTTAAGAGATATAAATAACCCAAATGGCACAATCAACATGAAAATTCATAATGTTTTTATAGCTTCATTGGGAAAGGAGTTGCAATATTATACAGCCCTTGTTCGTTCTTTGGATAGCTCCTTAGGGAATATGTTAGAAAGCATGGCAATTGATATTGCTAAACTCTTTTATGATGTAAATAGAAGTGTAGAAGGTCCTCTTTCTCCAGACCAAACTTCAATTATTGTCGAATTACTTGAAGGATATAAAAATAGAAATAATCTTCTAACTCCAAAAAAATCCCATTATGAGAGAATTAGAAATGTAGAACTCGATTCAAAAGTAATGATAAAAACACATATTAGTGACTATTATCTCATTGATAAACAGACAAAAAAACATTTTCTAATTGAATTGAAAATTGGAGGAGATTTAGATAACAAAAAAGCTCGCTCAGAAAAAGAAGCAATTTTTGAGCAGTACGCAATCTTATCTAACAAACTTGGATCAAATGCTGATATACAGTGTTTTTTCGCAACTGCATATAATAGATTTGGTGAAGATAAGGAGTGGAAGCAAACAAGGATTCTTCAATTTTTTTCAAAGGATGAATTGTTAATTGGAAAGGATTTTTGGAATTTTATTTGTTGTTCAAAAGAGGGGTATAAAATTATAATCGACGAATATAAAAAGTCTGCTTACTTAATAAAAAATGCTTTATTAAAAATAAAAGGAGCATATCTCCGTGAATAAAAAGTATAAATTGATTAATGCTGATAGTATGAAATATATGAAAAATCTCCCAGGGAATTCTATAGATTTTATTTTAACAGATCCTCCCTACAATTTGAGCCAATACTCAACTGGAAATATGAGATTTGATTGGAGAAGTGATATAAATAATGATTTGGCAGAATGGGATAAAGATTTTTCACCATTTGATTTGAAAGAAGAGTTCTTAAGAATTCTGAAACCGACAGGAAATATTTTTGCTTTTTGTTCTTACAATTTAATTGGAAAATGGCATGAAGTTTTTGATCCTATTTTTGATACCTTCCAATTTTTTGTCTGGCATAAAACTAATCCTGTACCAAAATTTAGAAAAGCAGGCTTTTTAAATAGTTGTGAACTTCTAGTATGTATGTGGAATAAAAAACATACTTGGAATTTTGGAAAACAAAATGAAATGCATAATTTTTTCGAAAGTTCTATATGTATGCAGCCAGAAAGGCTTAAAAATCCAAAACACCCCACACAGAAACCTTTAGGTCTATTAAAGCAACTTATTAAAGTTGCTTCCAATGAAGACGATACAGTATTAGATCCTTTTATGGGTGTTGGTTCAACTGGAGTTGCTTCACTTAGAATGAATAGAAAATTTATTGGTATAGAAATAGAAAAAGAGTATTTCCAAGCAGCAGAAAAAAGGATAGAATTAATTCCTGAAAAGACATTTTTGTCTAAAAAAAACATTTTAGAGTACAAAAAAGCATTTCAAGAAAGAATCCAATTTTAATATTAATAACAAAAACAAAAAATAGTACAAACTAAAGATGAACAAAAAAGAGTCTGCACTAATTCTTATCACCTGCCCGGATAGGCAGGGGATAAGTGCTGCTGTGACGGCTTTCCTATATAAAAATAGAGGAAATATCATTGATATTGACCAGCATGTTGATAGAAAAGCTTCACTCTACTTTATGCGAGTGAAGTGGGATTTGGATGGTTTTAAATTAGAAAAAGATAATATTAAAAGTACCTTCCAAAAAGAGATTGCAGATAGATTCAAAATGCACTGGGAGCTCTATTTTACCAATAAAAAATCCAAAATGGCAATATTTGTATCCTCATATACACACTGTTTGTATGAAATCTTGGCATGTGCAAAGGCAAGATTTTGGAATGTAGATATCCCACTTATCATCTCAAATCATAAAGAATTAAAGGGAGTTGCAGAAACATTTGGAGTAGAATTTAAGCACATTCCCAAAACAAAAGAGGATAAAAAAGAGAAAGAGAAACAGGAACTTAAACTCTTAAAAAAATGTAAAATAGATTTTATTGTTCTTGCACGCTATATGCAAATATTTTCAGACGATTTTATAAAAAATTTTCCAAACAGTATAATAAACATTCACCACTCATTTCTTCCCGCTTTTCCAGGGGCAAATCCCTATCACTCAGCATTCAAAAAAGGGGTTAAAATTATAGGCGCTACAAGCCACTATATAACCAAAGTTTTGGATGAAGGCCCAATAATTGAGCAAGATATAATTCGTGTATCTCACAGGGATAATGTCGAGGATCTTATACGAAAAGGACAAGATTTGGAAAAAATCGTTTTATCACGTGCAATCTGGTATCACATGAATAGAATGATAGTTGTTCATGGAAACAGAACAATTGTTTTCAGATAAGTTTTTATATCTTTTAGCATAAACTCAAAATGAATTACAAAAAATTTTTAGACCTTCTCTACAAAAGACACTCCCCAAATGTAAAACTGGGACTTGAGCGAATAGAAAAAATTTTGAAATCAATGAACTCTCCAAATAAAAAATTACCCGGTATTCATGTAGCAGGAACAAACGGAAAAGGTTCAACTTGTGCGATTTGTGAAGCACTCGCTTTGGCAAGTGGCCTCACCACTGGGATGAATATATCACCTCATTTAAAAGATTATACAGAACGATTTAGGATTAATGGAGAGGATATAGACTACAAAGAGCTTTTATTTGCATATAAAAAATGGCAAAAAAAATTTGAGAAACACAAACTATCCTTTTTTGAAATCTCCACTGCAATGGCTTTTTATCTGTTTAATAAAAAAAAAATGGAATTCTCTCTTTTTGAAGTAGGTATGGGGGGCAGATTGGATGCAACCAATCCTTTTATCCCCACTGCTTCAATCATCACTTCAATCTCTTATGACCACACAAAAAGTCTGGGCGATACCTTGCAGAAAATAGCATTTGAAAAGTCCGGAATAATTAAAGAGAGTGTCCCCGTAATTGTTGGAAAAATGCCGGAAGATGCATTTCAAATAATTGAAGAGAGGGCAAAAACTAAGGGCTCACCAATCAAAAGGTTCAGAAAAGATTTTTTTGCAACCAATATAAGGTTAACCCAAAAAGCATCAATCTTTGACTATACCTACCAAGAGCTTAGACTAAAAAATGTTAAACTAAATCTTTTGGGCAGACATCAAGTTCAAAATGCGAGTTGTGCACTAACTGCATTTGTTCTATTTATGAAAAAGACAAAAAGAGAAATTGATAATGAGCAGATTAAAAACGCACTTTCCACTGTTAACTGGAAAGGCAGGATGCAGGTTTTATCAAAAGATCCAACCGTGATTTTGGATGGTGCCCATAATCAGGAGGGGATTGAAACCTTGATCAAAAATCTAAAAACAATTTTTCCCAATAAAAAATTTATTTTTGTTATCTCCATTTTAAAAGATAAAAATTTAAGAAAAATGTTGAAAGATATAGCTGATATTTCTTATTCTGTTTTCATAACAAGAAATAAATCAAAAAGATCTGCATCTGTCGAAACTCTATCAGAAGTTTTGGAAAATGAAAAAGTTAACTTTTTTGAGACGTTTGGTGTCCCTCAGGCATACAGATTGGCTCTGCTTAATGCTAAAAGAGATGATGTTGTTGTTGTGTGTGGATCTTTATACACTGTGGGTGAACTACTATAGAATATTATAAAATAAGGAGTTTAGAATGGGTAAAAAATTAGTAATAGTTCTTTTTCTTTTATTAGTAATAACTCAAGTTTTTGCTCAAGATCAGAAAAGTCCCTTTATTGAAGTGATAAAGGAGACAAAAAATTCAGTTGTTTTTATCAAAGTGGATGTGGGGGATGACATAACTTCTGTTTCTCAAGAGGATGTGCTTAGATATTTTTTTTATGGTATCCCTCCTGATAAAGATTTGTCTACAACCATTGCAATGGGAAGCGGTTTTGTTTTTGAAACCAAAGGTCAGACAAAATATATTATGACTAACTACCATGTGGTAAGGGATTTGCAAGGTTATAATGATTACAGAATTACAGTAACACTTGCAGACAAACAACAATACAAAGCAGAAATTATGGGCATAGATCCATACATTGACCTTGCGGTTTTAAAAATAGAGTCAAAAGATAAAGTAAAAGGATTGAACCTTGGTAATTCGGATAATGTTCAAATAGGTGAGTGGGCTATTGCAATAGGTAATCCTTTTGGCGATGTGGGGCTTGAACGGACAGTGACCATTGGTGTTGTCTCTGCTACAGAGAGGTCAAATTTGAATTTTGGCGAAAATTCTCCACTATACCAAGACTATATTCAGACGGATGCCGCTATAAATCCTGGTAATAGTGGTGGTCCTCTTATTAATATTGATGGAGAGGTTATTGGTATAAATTCTGCAATTTCATCAGTAAATGGTGGAAATATTGGGTTAGGTTTTGCAATCCCAGTCAACCTTGCAAAAAAATCTGCTTACGACATTTTAAATTTTGGTAAGGTAAAAAGAGCAAAATTGGGTGTATATCTAAAAAATATTGATGAAACCTTAAAAAAAACACTTAGACTTCCAACGATGAATGGAGTCTATATAGAACAAATTGCAGTCGGTTCCGCAGCAGAGAGAGCTGGTATCAAAAAAGGGGATGTAATTTTGGAGGTTGATAAAAAAGTCATAAAAAATCTGGAAAAGTTCAAAATTATGGTAGCTACAGCAGATGTGAATGAAAAGTTTAAGATTACACTTTTTAGAGACGGGAAGCAGATAAAGATTTCAGCTATTTTGCAAGAGATGGAGTAGAAACAGAGTCTACAATTGATATATAATTTTGCAAAGGTCTCTTTTTGTTAACACCATTATGAGTGAAATTTGTGTGCCAATTTTACAAAAATATTTCTGGGTTTTGCGTTTAACTTTATCTCTAAAAGTTATAATTCTACTATGAATGTATCCACTCTTTTTTGTAGTCAAACTACCATATTTTAGACATCATTTTTATACTCATGACTTGAACATAATCTCTGATAACTTATTGTGTCAAGTATGGTTAACCTTCCTCTCAGACACAGTTATATTAACGCTTCCAACAATTTAAAGTTGACTAAAAAATATATGCTAAGTTTATTACAGTGATTATGTAAAAACAATCAAAATATTAATGAGAAAAATGTTAAAAAATTAGGGGATTGGTTTTATATTTTTCACTTGGAAAAACCTGTGAAACTTGTTTTTATAAAAGAAAAATACTGTTTAAGTATAGTGATAGGGAGACTTTGATAAAAGGTATAAAATAATTTTCAAAGGGATTCAAATATATGTTAAAGGAAACCAAATACAAAAAGAAAATAAAAGAAAATCTTTATAACTATATTGATTCTGGATTTATACCTGAGCTTGGAGTTCATAAGTCTGGGAAAGTGAGAGATGTGCATTTTTCATCAAAACAGATAATAATGGTTTCAAGTGATAGAATATCTTGTTTTGACCAAACACTAAAAAGAAAAATTCCATTCAAAGGAAACATTCTTAACCAATTTGCAAACTGGGCATTCGAAAAAACTTCAGATTTGGTACCAAATGCACTCTTGGAAAGTCCACATCCAAATGTGATAATTCAAAAAACGATGAATAAAATAGAATTTGAATTTGTGGTAAGAGGTTATGTGTGGGGGAGCATGGCACAAAACTATGAGGATGGGAAAAGAGAGTTTTGTGGAATAGAGCTATCAGACAAACTTTTAAGATACCAAAAATTGGACGAACCGATTTTTACACCAGCAACAAAAGAGGAAAACGGTGAGCATGACATAAATGTCAGTTTTAACTATATGGTAGACAAAATTGGAATAAAATTATCAGATAAATTAAGAGTGATATCTATAAAACTATTCCAAAGGGCAGCAAAACTTGCAAAAGAGAGAGGATTCATATTTATAGATACAAAATATGAATTTGGTCTGGATGAAAATGGGAATGTTTATCTCATAGATGAGGCAAATACACCGGATTCTTCAAGATATTGCTCCATCAGAGAATATGAAAAGTTTAAACAAATAAAAATAGAGATGCAGACAGGAAAATATAAAAGTGTTACGAAATTATTAAAAAACAAACCAAAATTCAAAATAAAAGAGCTATCAAAACAGTTTGCCCGCGATGTTTTGCAGGAAAAGGGATTCAGCTATGGTAGCTCGGGAAATGTTCCACAGCTTACAGATGAAGATGTGATAGAAATATCATACAGATATATAAATTTATATGAAGAATTAACTGGAAAAACATTTCAGTTCCCAGTGGGAAATGTGAAGAGATTAATGATAGAAAAGTTAAAAAATGGACTTTACATCAAAGGTGGTTTGGTTGTTATCATCGCAGGTTCGGACAGTGATAAACCCCATATTGATAAGATAATAAAACAACTGAATAAATACAATATTGCAACGATTATCAGGATATGTTCTGCCCACAAACAGCCAGGGAAGTGTGAAAAAATGTTAAATAAATATAATACCTCACTTGAGCCAATTGTGATTGTAGCAGTAGCCGGAGGCATTGATGCTCTATCCGGAGTCGCATCATTTATTAGCATCCATCCTGTAATAAGTTGTCCTCCCAATCAGGACAACTATTTTTCTTCTATTGCAAATCCTCCTGGAAGCTCAAACTCGCTTATACTCAATCCAACAAATGTTGCAAAACATATAGCCAAGATTTTAGGACAAACAAATAGCAATTTAAAGAAATTCATTCGAAAAAAAAATAAAGCAAAAATAGAAAAGTTAGAAAAAGCCGACCAAAAATTGATATAAATTTCATTAAAATCAAATTTTAATTTTTCGTAATCCACACACATAAAAACCCCATAACAAAAAAATATTGATGAAAATATAATTTGCAAAAATCTCATTAATTTAAAGACAAATAAAAAATGCATAAAATTCCCAAAAAAACAGATAAACAGCAAACATACTTAAATGCAGGCGTAGATGTGGAAAAAGGAGAGTTTGTATCAAAGATGTTTTATGAAGCAGCAAAAAAAACTTTTGAAAACAGAAAAGGAGACATTGGAGAAATATTTTTGCCGTTTGATGATTTTAGTGGAGTAAGGGCAATTGACATCAGCAAACTACCCAAAGGAAGTCTAATTTCGATGGGATTTGATGGAATTGGGACAAAGGTCGAAATTGCTCAAAGGATGAATAATCACACAACAATTGCATACGACCTTTTTGCAATGGTATGTGATGATGCCATAGTAAGAGGAGCTGAACCGGTATTACTTGGAAGCGTTCTGGATGTGAACTCTTTGAATATGGATGCTCTAAAACAACTTTCAGATGGATATATAAAAGCAGCAAAAGCAGCAAATGTTGCAGTTATTAATGGAGAAATCGCAGAGCTGGGAAGTGCAGTGGGTGGATATGGTAGATTCAAATACAATTGGTGTTCGGGAGTAGTCTGGTTTGCAAATAAGAAAAAACTGTTTACTGGTAAACAGATAAAACCGGGGGATTCCTTAGTTGTTTTGCAGGAAAAGGGGTTTCGGTCAAATGGACTATCACTCGTAAGAAAAGTTTTTGGAATTAGATTTGGGAAAAGGTGGCATAAAACAAAATTTGAAGGAAACTTTCTGGGAGATATAGTGCTGACACCATCAACAATATATTCAAAAGTTTTAGTTCATATGCATGGAGGATTTTGCACAGAGGGAAACTGTGAAATTCATGGGGTTGTCCATATTACCGGTGGTGGTATCCCAGAAAAATTGGGAAGAGTCCTAAAACCAAGTGGTTTGGGGGCAGAACTGAACAATCTTTATGAACCATGCAAGGTAATGAAATATTGCCAGAAACTCGGGACAATTACAGACAAAAAGGCATACCAGACTTGGAATATGGGACAGGGCCTTGTGATAATAACTCCCCAACCACAAAAAGTTGAAAAAGAGGCTAAAAAATTTGGAATTGACGCCAAAATTGCAGGTAAAATCATAAATAAAAAAATAATAAAGATAAAAAGCAATGGATTGGAAGGCAAAGAGTTAGAATTCAAAATATAATAAAAAAGACCTTTGCAAAATTTAGTTAAGAACAAAATATCTTAAAAACTAAAAAAACTTAAGGATTGGTTCAAATGAATAAAAAAACAAACTTAAAGGATGGTTTAACTTTTGATGATGTTCTTTTGATACCCGGCAAATCCGAAGTTCTGCCAAATGATGTTGAAGTAAGGACAAAACTAACTGACAATATAACACTTAATATACCTCTAATAAGTGCAGCTATGGATTCTGTTACAGAATCCTCTCTCGCCATTGCTCTGGCAAGAGAGGGTGGTTTGGGAATAATTCATAAGAATATGAGTATACAGCAACAAGCAGATGAGGTTAGAAAGGTGAAAAAGTCGGAGTCGTGGCTTGTGAAATATCCAATTACA
>NIWG01001828.1_pt1 | contig 16457 bp, 28 predicted proteins | sample 1523271 | NCBI WGS metagenome assembly NIWG01 (sample SAMN06894523, study PRJNA379456) | ciliate metagenome | isolation source: three single ciliate cells amplified by MDA sediment | place: USA: Santa Barbara Basin
TAATTATGATGGTACTGCTTTTGATACTATAGTTAAAGAAATTTATAATAACTATTATAGTCAATATGATTTAAAAGAGATTAAATCTATAGAGGAATTAACATGATATTCTTAAAAGATCAATCAGAAATAATTAATGAAGGTTACTTCATTTCAGAAGATACTATTTCTATAGATTTACATAAGTTTGAATCAGGTGAGTCTAATATACTCTTTATAGTAGGCGAATCAGGAGCAGGGAAATCTACATTAGGAAATTACTTTGTAGATAAATATAACTGTGATCACTATGATACAGATGATTGTCCTTATCTTAAAAAAGAAGCTAGGAAGCATTGGAATGAAGTAGAGAAATCCTGGTTAACCTTCCCTAAGAAGCATTGGTCTATAGGATTTAAAAAATGTGTTTCTCCTAAGTTAAAACAGAAGAAGAAATTAGTTATAGCAGGTGGAATGACATATCAAGCTTACTATGCTACTCCTAGTGTAAGAAAAGAAATTAATAAAGTTCCAATTATAATCTTAGGGAAATCAGCTTTCAAAGCAGCTATAGATAGAACAAGAAGAGAATATTGGAGAGATGAAAGTATAACATCTAGTTTCATAGAAGTAACTAATGGATTGATTGGAGAATATAGAAGTAGTAAAACTTCTATTCTTTTACATAGTGAAATGAAATTTAAATCAGCAGAAGCATGTATGAAACATTATGGAGTGAAAATAAAAGTTAAATAGGAAATGTTATGATATTTTTAAATGAACTAACAGACTTAAAAAAAGGATTACATAAGTATATAGTTCAACCAATGAAAGATCACAGTACTTGGCATCATGCTACTGAACTATTAGGGTTTTATAAATATTATTGTCCCATAGATGAATATATTGAGAAGGGAGTAGCAACAGGATTTTTTGCTAAAGAAGAATATATGAGAGATCCTGTTATGATATATTTTTTTATTGGAGTAGCTATTGGTATACAGAAAAATAAATATATACCAAAAGAATGTCAGCCCAATGTAAAGAAAACTGTAAAGAAAGGAAAGCCTTTATTACCTGAATTAAAGAAGAAGATAGGTAAAAAAGAAACTAAACTTCAAGATAAATATATAAAAGAAGCCGTAGAAGGAATTAATAAAGCTTATGCTAAAGAGCTTTAGAAATTAGGAGATAAAAATGGAAATCAAAGGCAATAATCTTGATCTTGTATTAAAACTTAAACCAGAACATATAAACCTAACTTTACTTAAAAGACTATTTGCAAATACAGATAAAAGAAAAAAGGTATTTGAAACGACTGATACTTTTACTTTAAAAGCTAATACTCTTAGAAATAAATCTACAATAAGAACTACAGTAGGTAGATATGTAGCTAATCTGTTCTTATTCGAAAAGGTTAAGTTTCCTTATGTTAATGAAGCAATGAATAAAAAGAAAGTTAATGCTATTACTTTAGATATTACTGAGATGCTTCTTGAAAAAGAAATAGAACAAGAAGACTTTGCAGATATGATGAATCGATTTGGATGGCTAGGTTGGAGTATAAGTCCTTTTATTACCAGTACTCTGGGATATGATGATTTTATTATACCTCCAAAGACTGTTAAATTAAAAAAAGAACTTTTAGATAAGTATCAAGATGAAATAGCAGCTGGTGATACTATTGTAGTAGATAAAATAGAAAAACAACTTATTGCTTCTGCCGTTAAAGAGATGGAAGGCACACCTGCATTAGATATTTATGCTGCTGGTTGTAGAGGTAGTATAGGTAATAATTTAAAGAATATGTTATTAATAAGAGGTCTTGTAGCTGATCCAGCTCAACCTGGAAAGTTTAAAGCTTCTACAGGCAATTTAGTAGATGGTACTCCTCCTGAAGAAATGTATATGGGTGCTAATATATTACTTGCTGGAGCAGGTGGTAGAGCTTTGGAAACTCGTAGAGGTGGTTATATGAGTAAGCAATTAGTTTCTGCGTTCCAAGGAATAGTATTAGATGAAGAAGGAACAAATTGTCGTACTAAAGATACTATAAAGATTAAGCTTACTAAAAAGAATAGTTCTATGTATAAGTATAGATTTATAGTAGTAAAGGGAAAACTAATAAAGTTAGATAAAGCAACTATGCCTAAATATATAGGAAAAACCGTTGATATGAGATCTCCGATGTTTTGTAAATCTGAACAGATGTGTAATATGTGTTATGGACATCTTCCTTATATTTTAGACATACAGAATATTGGATTGACTTTTAATGCTGTAGGAGAGAAACTTAAGAATCTCAGTATGAAAAGTTTCCATGATGCTACTATTAGTTTAAGTAAAATTAAATTAGATGAAGCTATTGTAAAGGTGTAAATATGAAACGTTTTATATGGTATATAGGAATGGGAATTAAATTAATAATCGCTATTCCAATATGTATTTGTTTAGTTTGTTGGAGTAAATTTAATTATGGTACTTGGACACATGGATAATCATGAGTGATGAATTTGAAATATGGTTAACAGTGATTATTATAGTAGTTGGAATGTTAATAATGTACTGGTCTATAATATAAAGGTATAATATGATAATACTTAAAATCATAGGAATTATATTTTTACTTAGAGTAGTTTACTATGTTAGTATAGAAATTATAAAAGAAATAAAAAAAAGTAAATAGGGGATATTTACTTTTTTATAAGGTAGGAAATTAAGATAGGAAACCTCTAAGGAGGTTTCCTTATTACTTTCTTTTCTATACTTTTATTACCTTTACACTTAAAATTTGAGGAACAGACCCTTTACGATCTTCTGATTTACAATATGAGTCAAATCTCTTAAGATATTCTACATGTGTAATTTCCAATAGAATGATTTTATCTTTGTCTTCCCTAGTTTGAGTAGGATGCATTTCTACATCCTTAACATTATAACATAAAGCTAATATATCATCACTTTCGTAGATCTCTTTACTTTCAAGATATAATGCTTTAGCACTTTTATGTTTAATTGGTAAAATCATATCTAAATTAGAATCACCGTCTTTTAAAACTAAGGTATGCATTTTAGCCATTATTATTTCTCCTTTTAATTAATTAGTATAAGATTCTTATACTAATTATATACATTTAAAAAAAGAGAAAAGAAACGGATGATTCCCGAAGGAATCATCCATTAAATTGTCTCTAGTGCAAACCTTCTATGACTTATCCAGAATCATAGAAATTACCACTAGTTAACTTACTTGACCTATAATAAAGGCAATCATCAAACGTTTAATGATATATGCGGTAGATATCAGGCTCTCAGAAGACTATTCATTTTCTTTTACAGTATCAATTACATTTTGCATAGCTGGACCAATTAGTTTTTGTTTATTAAGAATTAATATCTCATTAGTTACTAAAATAAATACTAACTCGCTAATAAATACAACTATTCCTTCTGTATTATCTAGATAATTAGTTAGACATAATCTATACTTATCACCCATAATTCTTAAAATATCATTAGATATTTCTTCTGTAGTCTTTTCAATAGCATCGTCTTTAATTACTCCAGTTTTATGCTGTTTAAGTAATGGTTTAATACGATATTCTATATGATAAGATACTTTGGAATTAATCATAAACATTAGAAATTTCATATCACCATCAAAGTCAAGTTTTTTTATTTGACTTGTAGCTAGAACAAATTTCTTAGTTTGTCTCATTTGACGAATAGCTAATATCATCAAAACTATTCCAATTAAAATCATAAAGATTTCTAATACATAAGTTCCCCATGTAGCATTAGTAGGAAGTATTACGTTATTAAATATAAGTTTATTTACCCATTCGTCCATAATAATCCTTTATATTTCTTTAATAAGTCAATCTTCTTTAGGAGGATCAAGAATTTTTTTTCTATTCTTATTAATATAGTCTCCCATATTAATGTTGATATCAACTTCTCCTAAAGCAATTTTTAAGATTTGTTCTAATCTATTATTTCTTCTAAATTGCCATAAAGCTATTATACAAGTTGTTAGGATCAATAAAGATTGAACTACATCTATAATAAACTGCCAGTTAAAATCCATCATGTACTCGCTTTCACATCGTCATCATCGATGTCAGGAAGTTCAATATTTCTAGTATAGTCTACTCTTGCTGCAGAGTTAAGATTAGCTTTTTTTCCTTTAAACATATAATCCCACATTGATACATCTTCTTCTACATCTTCAGGATTTCTCTCAGCTCTCTCCAGTGCATCATTAAGCTCTTTCTCTGTAAACAATGCTCCTGCACGTTCTCCTACTTCATTCTCAATAATGACAGGGTAATAGAACAACGCTGCTCCAAATTTCCTATCCTTATTTACTATTACTTCAGTACACTTAATTTCAGACTTCATAATTCTTCTCCTCTGATTAATAATTAGTCTAACTATATTAGTTTATATAGTTTTCATTTATTATATGTTTATCAAACATAATATTAACCAAGCAAGTTAGATTTAAGGAGGCAAAATTATGACAAAAAAAGCTTACGATCTTGACGACCAGTGTATAAATGAGAGTGCTGGTGAAGAACAATTAGAGATATTACATGAAACTATACCAGCTACTAGAGATTTCAAGACTACAGAAAATTCTTCCGTTAAATCGGAGAAAAACTTGAAAAAAGGAAATTCAATGTAGTAAACGTTAGTTATCCAACCTATACCCTTTCTCACGAGGGTATAGGTTGGTTTTTTATGATGGTATTCTAGCTTGATCTAAAGAATCTTTAATAGTTTTATGCATTGATTCAGTTATTACTCCATCAACGTCTGCTTTCACACGAGTTAATGTTAATATTCGTTCACTATCTTTATCTAGTAGCTCTAAACCAGCTTTTTTAAGTTCTAATATCTCTTTTAAACTAAGACCAGTTTTTTTTAATATCATTATTTCTTTTGTTGATCTTATTGTGGTTGAAGATAATATATCTAATTTCCAATATTTACTTTTAACTATATTGACAAGCATATGCTGAAGACCCCTAAAATAATCAATATGGTCTATTTCTTTTCCATCCATAGACCAAGAAATTTGAGATTCTTCATTATCTACTACTACATTTTTTACATGCAGTCTTTTAATTTGGTCTGCAACATAGTCCAAATCATCATGCCTTTCAACCATTTATTCCTCCTCATAATTATCAAGGTAATCATGAACATACTCTGCTAACCGTTGAGTTTCTATACCCATTTCATCGTCATCTTTGCGAGAAAAGATGATAATACAATTATCATAATTAACCTCAATAACATTAACATCAAGTTTTACTCTTTTAATATTCCATCTAATACTTTCATCATCTTCTACTGATTTAACAAAGTTTTTAAATTTTTTATTGTATTCTCCTTCGAAGCGAATAATACCTTCATTATTTTTATACCATATATGGTCATGTTTAAATTGTTCTAAACCTTCTACGATAGCCTCTAAATCATTTAACTCTTCAGACATATAATCTCCTATTTAGAATCCCAAAGGTCTACAGGGATTAATACACATTCTTGTTGTTGTTTTTTACAGTGGTCACAAATTGCTGTAAGATACTTATCTCCCATAATAGGAAGATTTGATCTAGCAACACATGCTTTACAGATAGAATAAGCTATCTTCTGTATAGGCTGGCCATGATCAGCTGGTAGACTCATTCTCTTTCTCCTTTTTTATTGCATCTTGTTGTTTTTCCATTAATAATTCCATCATACTTTTACCTGTAATATAAGTATAAGCTGTATGTATTTTGTCTTCAGTTATTTTTTCTGGTTTTCCCACTTCTAAGAGCACCTTCATCTGAAAAGTCTTCTTCATACATAATAGCATTTGCTTTACCCATAATATTTCCAGGCATACCACCGGTTTCCTCAACTACTAATTTACCTGGATACATATGAGAATTATAATGCATTTCAAACATTCCATCTATATCTTTGAGGACAACTGTTAAGTTATCACCTGGTTCTAAAACTATTTTCACTAGTTTTGCCTCCATAACATTGCAATTAAAGGAAGTATAAATTCCTTATAATTGTATATTGGGTTTAGTTTATCAAATCCTGGAAATGATTCAGATAACACACTGGAGTTATACAGCATGAGGTTATGTCTATATTTTCCTGCTTTATTACACTCTCTATAGCATTGATAGTTTAATTGCAGATTAATATATTGATCTCTATACTGAATAAGTTTCCTGGCGATATTTTTAGCATCACCTACTTCAGTTCCTTTAATTATTTGAACTATAAATGCTAAGAAATAATCTGTATCTCTCATTACAACATCAGATCCTAAACCTTTCCATGTAGCATTATTATCCCATGTATTCCAGAATAATTCAGCTCTGTTAAAGAGATAGAAAGAACTATATTTATTATCTTCTCTAAACATAATTCCTTCTATATCTAAAGTTTGAGCTTTTCGGGTAGAGAATATTGCATCCCTTTTAATAGAAATAATATCATTTCTAGTGATCTCATTCTCTTTACAGAAATCTTTTACTGCTCGTCTGATACCTAATTCTATTGCATCTAAAAGATCAGTATCATTTCTCATCATTAAACCTAATGATACATTTCTTTCATACTTTGGAAGAGATGATAACTGCTCAATCTCTTCGCTTGATAACATACCAGATGCTTTAGCTACGCTAAATCCAGCTGATACCATATCATACTCCCATATACTACCTCTGTATATGGGGATTTGAGCTGTATAATTCATTTTCTTCCAAATATTCATTATTTATCCTCTATGCCAACTACGTCTTTGACGATTTTAACAAATTTACTGTTAGCTATTGTCTCTTCTTTAGAGAAACTTCTGATCATTCTAGCACCTGCTCTAATAAGAGCGTTAGTACTATCTTCATCAGCTAGATTAAAAGCTTTTGGATCAGCTTCTTTTCCACCTGAAAGTTCACTAGTTATTTCTTTCATCTTAGCAAGATCTTCATTATCTTCATATGCTGGATCATTTAAAAGACTTTTGATTCCGGATGATAATGCTCTAAATGAAGCATTAACTCCATCATTGTCAGATACCTTATAGATATCCACTTCTTTTTTCTTTTTAGTCATGTTAAACTCCTATAATTTCTTTGTGGTTGCAAATATCATACTTTCATCAGTTATCAGTAATGGTAAATATGGCATTGTTCTCATCTTCATTATATTATCTTTAAAATGTTGATGAAAATCATAGACCTTAAAACTAATAACTTCATTAACTTTTAAATCCTCTACAGATGGTTTAAAAGAAGTTTTATATATTTTATATCGATCACTACCAAATATAAGCTTAGTTAATCCTTCAATAGAATCATCTAACTCAGGTGAATAATAAGTATCATCCTCTACTCCAAAATAATTCTTTAATATAAATTGAGTACACTTATCTACTTCATCTTGATTGAGTAAATATGGTATAGCATACCCCTCTTCAACTGGAAGAATAAATTCGCTATGTTTAAGAATCTCTAACGTTTTATTTGATAATAAACTTCTAGCAAAAAATTTCGGATTAATTTTGAGATTTGCTTTAATACCAGTAACGAAGTCTTTAAGTGGAAGATAATTATCACTATTATTTACAAAAATGTCATCACAATCTTGAAAGATAGCTCTATAACCATTTGCACTTCGATGTTCTCTTTCTTCTGTTCGTTTTGGATCTATATCAGGATCAAAATCTAACCCAATAACGGAATAAAAAAGAATATTGAAATCCATTTTGTGTTCATCATTATTTTTTGTTATGAAATCAGCAAATCCAGAATGATCACATATAACAGTATTAATAGATTCTGGATTAAATAAAGGAAGAGTACCATAATCATGTTCATCATTTGTAGAACTTACAAATAAAGACTCATTTAAAGTAGCCATAAGTTCTTTATCAATAAAAAAGTATTCTCTTCCAAACTCTTCACCATCTCTTTTCTTTCGAGTTGTCATTTGTTTCATCTTTGTGAATTCAGGAAGTTCACTAGTTTTATATTCCATATAACTTTTACCTGAACCAGATGGACCACCTATAAAAGCAGTTACAAATGCTCTTAATCTAAATTGTTCTAATAAATCCATATCATTCCTTAAAAATAAAAGATGAATACCTTGATAAAACAGGTATTCATCTATATGTTTACTTCAAATGCATATTACTTTTAACAGCTTGAGTAGCTAAAGTATCTGATAGCTCTTGAATGGGATGACCTGCATGACCTTTTTCATGTTTAAAATTAAGATCTATTTTATTATTTTTAAACTTATCTCTAATAATAGTAAATCTTTCCCAAAGGTCTCTATTCTTCACAGTCTGTCTTGAACTATTCTTCCAATTATTCTTTTCCCAATTAGGAAGATATTCATTAATACTTTTGATAACATACTGAGAATCAGATCTTACAACAACTATCCATTCTTGAAGATCTTCAAAATTATCGATAAGGTATTCAAGACTCTTGCAAACAGCCTTTAATTCCATTCGGTTATTTGTAATAGTTTTTTCCATTTTACCATGAGTAGGTCCAGCGTAAGCATAACTTATTCTATCAAATATAGAATCATAATCATTTGCATCTGTTGAGAGTACTATCCCAATTCCACCCACTGCTCTACCACTTCCATCTTTATTACCGCCATTTGTGATGGCACCATCGGTATAAAGATATATACATTTTTTATTATTCATTTAATTCCTTAATTAAATTTTTAATCATACTTTTAACAGAACTATCCGTTATCCACTATTGTTTTAATAAGATCTAACAATTTATTTTGATTAGCCCAAAGAACAGCAATCTTCTGATCTTTTCCCCAACTAGGTACAATTTTAGTAAGTTTTAATTGATCTTCTGGTCTATCAAAAACATGAGTACGAAGATTTTTTCTTCTTCTAGTCTTTTTCTTTTCAGCCATTTGGTCCTCCCCCCATTAAACGAGTATTAGCATCTCTCATATGTTTAACAGTATATTCCATCGTTTGTAATCTCTTATTAACACCTTGAAGAGATTGATTAAAAGATAGTTTCATTTGAGCGTTTTCTGTTACTAAACGTTCAAGTTCTTGTTGTATTTTTACTAAAGGATCAACATGAATGTATGGAACACAGACTTTTGCTTCTTCATTAGTAAGCATAAAGTCGGATATTCCGTCAATATTAGAAAGATCTTTATCTTCTATTTGTTTTTCATATAGAAATCCCCTAATAGGAACAGCTATAAAACCAGTCTTAAATCTTCCAGCATCTTCACTCATAGTCCAAAAATCACTATATCCACCACCCTCTTTATCTTGAGGAAAATCACCTTGCTTAAACATCAATATCAGTCTCCTTTGTATCAAAAATGAGAGAAAGGAGACCAGTAGTTTCCTTATCATATCCTTCCTCTCTTTACTTTAATTTTATCTTTTGGATATCCAAAATCTTTCTTTAATACATTACGATTAATCTCAATTCTTTCTCTATAAAGAACTGGATCACGTTGTTTGATCTTTCTAAAGAATCCATCATGAACATCATCATCAGAAAATATTCTAAGTCTCATGTTTAAGAAACCATAAGATCGTATTAAATTAATAGACTTTACAAAAGACTTTCCAGTGGCATTAATGATAAATAAATTCTTATCATCTTCCCATCCAGGATTAAGAACATTTAAAGCCGTACCTAGTACATCAAAAATCCCTTCAGCGATAACCACTTCTATTTTTCTAGAAAGTAAATCTACTTCTTTACTTATAGTATATACAGAAGAACTACCAGGAATATATCCATGAATATTGTAGTTATAATATCTTTTATTCCACTTCCATCCATGAACGTCTCTGAAAACAATTGTAGATTTATCAATACTTAAAAACCCAATACCGTCATCTGCTAACATTGACATCATATAATCTTCTTCTTGCATTTCCATCCAAGGGTTTACTTTGTAAAGATCTCTTAAATCTAAAACCATTTTATAGCGGTGTATTGCATCAAACAATGATATATTAACTCCTAACCTATCTTGAACGTATTCAAGTTTAATCATTGCTTCTTTACTATCACTCATAGGAAGAGTAATATCACGGAACACAGAAGGTCCACTAATTGATGCTCTAGCTTTTTTTCGAGTTTTATTTGCTTTAATAGAGTTTTTATGAGCAAATCGTACTGCCACGTCACCTGTTACTCTCAAATTTCTAATGAACTCTGGAGTAACATATCCACTACTTTCACAACGTACACACCGAAATACAAGTGCTTCATCAGGATCCATTGGGAGTTTAATATTTAAATGCCCAGACTGGGGATTATCTGAATCTCCTCAGTTAAAACATCTTACGGTTAGCTCAGTACCTCTTCTATTGACATAAGCAACATCAAGATTACTTTGAAGACTTTCAATAAACGCATCAATATCAATCTTCACAAAACCCCCTTATCATAAGTCCTCGCCTACTAAAGCAAAGACTTTTTTTTTTAAATACTTCAGTTGTCTTTGCTTTTCGCACGGATTTCCCTTTGTTATAGAGTTTCTATCAGTCTGAGGACTTCATCACTGATATGTTTAATACTTCTATTATTTAACTGATCTGGATCTACCTCTTCATCAGCTAACATCTCATTATAGTTAGCAACGTATACAGAATGATTACTATAAAGAGTAGTGATTATACTCGCTAAAATATTATGCTTTGTGATGTGAGTCATGATATAGCGATACTTACGATCATGGAGAAATCTAAATGATTTAGATTTGAATAGATCTTCTTGAAATGATCTAGTGTTAATTACTTTTCTAGGCTTTTCTAATCCGCTAGGAAAAGTAGTTGTCATCCATTTAGATAAATACATATATCCATTCTTTGCTAGCCACTTCTTAAAATATATAAGAAGTGTTATATATTCGCCAAAACGAAGATTGTATAAAGCTCTGTATCGACCAACCTTTTTTGTGAAGTATAAGAATAATAGATTTTTCTGTAAAGAATTAATCTGTACCATTTTCTTATAATATTCTAATTCTTCAGTTGATATCTTTATAATTGGATCTTTAAGCACATTAACAATCAAGTTGTAGAGCTTAGATCTAGTTACAAATGATTCAGCTTCATCCATTCGTTTCAGATGAAATTCAAGACGTTCTAGGTTTGTCAATTTATCCTGACTACTATCAGAGACTTCTTGAAGGTTTTGAGGACTATAAGAAATTGGAAAGTTAGTACGAAGTTTAAAATGCATCCAGTTTTTTAGTGAAACATGTAAGAATGATACAACACTCCTATCATGATCTAGTTTAGGGACTAAATCAATAATGAGCTTTCTATAATGTTCATTAGCTGTAGTAGTTGCATTCTCAGCCATGTATCCTAACAAATTCCACAAAGCACGATCTGAGTACTTTGTTCCTTTGATTCTACTTTCTACAATCTTATAAATTTTATTGTAGATGTTTATATTTTCTTTATCTACAGCTTTGAAAGCATAATAGAATGAATCCATAAAGAGATTTTCATTTTTTCTGATTTTGTTAACTGCCATGTAATTTGTAATTAATGGAATGATAACCTTTACTATAAATGATGCCCTTAGAATTATCTGACTATGTTCATCAGTGAACTGAAGTTCAATGTTTGTAGATTTTCTTTTTTGTTCTGGTTGAGGTATGTAAGTTTTTTTAATTTCAGCATCAGCAGCATCAGCAGTGTAATATGCTAAATCAGCTAAGTCATCAATAATATCTTCTACCTCATATTTTTCCTGTAGTTTGTTTATTTTATGTGCTATATTTAGATAAAAAAGTATAATAGCTTCATTATACTCAAAAGCACTTCTGAGACTATCAGTAATTTTTATTAACATCTTTTCTGATCCGAAAGATCTCTTACGTGATAATGAGAATTCATTATGATCTTCAGTGTCTAAACCAAAAAATTCACTAAAATTAATATTGATAGACTTTTTATCTATGTAACTTATATCTGGTATATCTGTCATATTATAGTCTCCAAATTTAGAATATCGTCTCAATTTTTATTATTGACTATGTACTCTGAATTTGGAATTTACGAGTAAGTTTTTAATAACGCATGCCTCATATGCCCCTCCTATTATGGTTAAATGATTATAGTCATAGGTTAATTATATACTTTTTATTTCCTGTTTGCCCTTTTAACTTTTTTTGCTTTCTTAACTGTCTTAACTTTTCTAACCGAACTCGTACGTTTTACAGTATTTTTCTTTTTCTTTTGTGCTATTGCTTTCTTTCTAGCTTCTGCAGCACGAATTCGATTTCTTTCCTTTTTTCTTTTAGCAGCCTCAAACTTCTTCTGCTTATTATACTTTTGAAGAATCGTTTCAGTATCATCTATCATATCAACTAATTCTTCTTCTTTTAGTTGTACTGGTTTTACTTTACCTTTCTCAAATAAACGATTGTCAAGAATAAATTGACTAGCAAAAAAGATACTTTTCTCAAATCCAAGTCTTATGTTAGGATTTCTAACTACTGGTTTCTGAGTTAATGCTTTTTCACTAATCTTATCTTTTAACCAAGGAATAATAAGGTCATCTTTATTTGCAGCATAGGCGTAAATAAACATGAACGCCATATTATTTGAGAATATTTTTATTGGAGACTCTAATAGAGATTTTTTAGTTTCTTTAGCTAATGTATCAACTTCAATTAATACATCAAAATAAAAAGATTTATTTAAAGTTTCTGAAGGTACTTGTACATAAAATACTGTTCGTCCTGCTTTTTCATATGCTGCAAACTTAAATTTAAATTTTTTATGTAAAGCTAAGTACTTTTTTTTAAGATCATCGATGATCCTAAACCTAGCACCCACATCTCCTGTGCCACGTCCTGATGGGTTGGTTAATAATTGGTGCAGAGTCATTATCATGCCGCACTCCTAATTTTATTTGTTATCATTGATTTAATAGATAAATTCATCTTATCCCAACGTTTTTCTGAAATATGTATCAGACAAATACCTTTTGAAGCAGCTAATTCAGTCTTATTTTGATGATATCCCCTCGGTTTAAACTTATCGCTATGCCAATAAGTACCATTAAATTCAAAACCTAAACTTAACTCAGGTATAAGTATGTCAATCTCTTTACCTTCTAAAATCTGTCTGTCTCCTTGGATTATTCCACCAGATACTTCTTTCTTAAATTGTTTAGTAGTTTTTTTAACTCCCATAATATTTAAAGCCGGTTAAGTTATAACCGGCTTCCTCTAATTATTTAACATCGTAGTTCATGATATTGTTCTGAAATAAAACCACTTACTGAAACGAACCCTTTCGTATCAAGCAAGAGACCAATTATACTTACTACAGATCTAAGAATCTGGATATCTGTATCTACACTATTTCTAATAGGACAATCATTATCCATGCATTCTTGAACTTTTTCATTAACATACTCTTGATCTATATCACCTGCATTCTTGAAAGCAGAAAATTTAACAAGTTTCCTTACATCAAATGAAGCAATTGATGACTGCCCTTCTTTGTAATAATCGCTTTGATTATTAATAATATAATCTATGATTCCATGAATAATTTTACCTGCATTCTCTGGACGTAAATTCTGATTAACTAGCAATTCTTCAAAAGTCTGTTGATAGGCAATCTTCAATGAGTCAAGTACTTTGTATTCGATACTTTTAAGATCATGATCATACTTCTTATATAAACCTTCTAATGCTAGAAATACAGCTATGTTACTTCCTGGAACAGATCCATGCTCAATAGCTGACTTAACTGCATATACACTGTCTTCAATAAGATATTCTCTGGCTTTTCTCTCAACATCTGTCTCACCGCCCACCATAATAGTAGCTAAACCAACCTCACTGAGATTAGCTTTTCTTTTCTTAAGACGAGCTATATCTTCATCTTTATTTATAGCTTCTTGTGAAATAGATTGAAGTTCAATAATCTTCTCTGTTATTATTCCTAACCTTTCAAAACGATTTTTCTGATTGGCAAGAATAGTAGTATTATTAGGTGCTACACCATCACCAGGATCATCTCTATCAACCATTTCACATTTGAAGATAGATTTATTTCTAGTAATTAATGCTTCATCTATTACTCCTACATGGAATCCGTCAAATATTGATGGACCTTCTTCTTGTCTCATAAAAGCCTTAAGATCTTTATATACGTCTTGTGCATTAGAAGATCTTATACTAATATCTACAGCACAAAGATTCAGTGCTTCTTTCATTTGCTGTTTGTTAGTATATAAAAATTCTAAAAAAGCTTCATCAAATGAAGGAGCCATCAAAATAAGTGATCCTTTTCCCACTACGCATACACCTTGTATAAGCTCGCTCATACGTTGTAAATGAGAAGCATTGAGTGGAGTCTCAGAAAGAATTATTTTCACTTTACCAGCTGCAAAGTAATCTTGACCTTCGTTAGTATTAGCAAATGTAGGAATAACCATTCCACGAAGATGTTCAAATCCACTAGTCACTACTACACTACTATTTGAATTTGAAGAAACCTTTGTAGTAATAGCTGCATCACGGCCAACTTGATCATAAGTATCTACAATAAGATCTACAATTTCTTCATCATAATTGGATGACACCATAGCTACATTCTGAACAAGATCTAAAAATTCTTTTTTATCTTTAGATTTATATGTAAATTGTTTGATAGATTGCTCTAACTCTTTTGCTACTTTCTTGAGTGCTATTTGAAAATCAGTTAGATTATCATACTCTTTAGCTTCAAGAGTATCACTATAAAGATTACCAGCAACTAATATAGAAGTAGTTGTACCATCACCCACTTTCCTATTAATTCTACTTGAAATCTTTTGCAAGAAGTTAAGAATAGCTCTTTCTAATTGCCCTTCAAAGGCTAGTTTAGAAAGAACCGTATGACCATCTTTTGTTGTAAAATGATCTAACATGGCTCCTTCAATAAGGACACTTCTACCGTTAGGACCAAGAGTATTACTAAGAAGATCTGAGATTGGGTCAAGTACTCTATTAATTACCTTATTAGTGTCTTGACCTGTTAGTATATTATTCTGTAAACGTTTCAAATTTTGCTCCCTTATTTCTATGATCCGATTGTAATTTTAGGATCAGAAGTAGATTCTTTACCAATAATGACTTGTACCCATCCACTATTTACATCAATTTCTATTGATTCAATATTCTTTTTATAATACAACATTTCTGATATAATATTTTCAATAACTTCAGTAGATATTGCATGATTTGGAACTCTAAAAAGAATACTATTAAATTTATATACACCACTATTAGTAGGCTCTATTCCGTATTCTTTACAAATTTCGTCAAATAAGAAACCCTCTCCTATCTCTATTTCATCTTCTTCTATATCAAAATGTTCAATGAGTGTTGTTAGAAAATCATTGAATATTAAATATCGTTCAAAATGATCTAACGATTCTAGAAAGTTATTAGTTTCTAATTCATCATCTACTTCATCTAATACATTATCTAACGATGTTAATACTTTTAGAAAAGGTATTCTGTCTTTTATTGTCATTTATTACTCCCTTAATATTAAAGAGCCAGTAGGAATTAACCTACTAGCTCTTTGTTTTTTATTAGAAGACTACCTTTGTTGAGCAGCAGCTTCTCTTTCAGCTTGTTCTTCCATTCGTTTTCTCATTTCTTCTTTCTTATCAAGTAAACGAATTTTAGCTTTTGCTAATTGATCAAGATTTCTAATAGAAATACCTGCATAAATGCTCTCATAAGATAATTGTCCATCGAAAAGATCTAACATGAAGACTAAGTCGTCGCTTTGTCTTTCATTGAACTTTTCCTGGTCTCCTCCATCTGGTAAAAAAGTAGCCTCTCAATATCAATATCCATTTCTTTAATACTATTCTTACATTCAGGACATTCAAATTCTTTCAAACGATAAGAAACATTATGTTTCTGTTCTCGTTTATTAATTTCTCCATTGAGAAAGTCATCATCGCCTTCTTTAAGACGATAAACTATATCAAGCTTTCTACCAAATTCTTTTATTTCAGTATATATTGGTTTACCTGAAGCTCTCATCGCTTTAATATTCGGTATAAATAACTTATCAATATAAGTCATAATACCAATTGTTTCTCTTAGATTAGCCATCTTTGCAGCATTATAATGTGACAGCAAATCTAAATGATCTTGAAGTGAAGGAGTTTTAACAAATATAATAATCTTTGAACTAGGTAATCCTATTTTCTGAGTAGTATGGACAAGACTCTGTCCTACTAGTTCTAAAGGTTTATGTTGAGTACTCAATATTTTATCAACATAATCGAAGATATCATCATCTTTAATCTCAATAAATGCTTGAGGATTAATTTTCATTTCAATTGGAAAATTACAACTACCACAATTGATAGTAAAATCTGTCTCACCAGGATAAGTCTGACAGAACACAC
>NIWG01002038.1_pt1 | contig 16024 bp, 22 predicted proteins | sample 1523271 | NCBI WGS metagenome assembly NIWG01 (sample SAMN06894523, study PRJNA379456) | ciliate metagenome | isolation source: three single ciliate cells amplified by MDA sediment | place: USA: Santa Barbara Basin
AGGTGATGTTCTTCTGACACGTATGTACGATCAGATAGCTTACATCGTGGAAAACTCAGACCCAAATGCCCCAGTTGTTTCTGACAACAAGTATGACCAACACGTTAGTGATTATCGAAGAGGTGAGCCTGAGAATAGGATGAGACTTTCTGGTGACAAGCCTACTGTAATTAGAGAAGGTCGTGTTGAAACTGGAGAAATAACAGAAGCGGATTGGTTAGAACTAGAAGCGAAAAGAGAAGGCACACTCTACACTCCTTACACTCAGGAATCGGATAAGGAAGTGAAAAGGATTCTTGATGAAAATGTTGAAAATGTTTTGATGGATGACCCTGCAAGTATTTCAAATGAGATGGCAGAGCAAGAGCAAGCTGAGAATTATGGGAAGGAAGATGTGGCAGAGCCTAAGAGCAAGAGTCCTGATGAGGAGTTCACCAATCAGGATGAGGCAGATCAGATAGCCGAATGGGAACAAAAAATGGCAGGGGCAGGCATTGTTCCAATGGACGGGGATGGAAACTTATTAGCAAGCGAAGAAGAAATGGAATACATGGATACTGAAGCTAATATCCCAGATGTTCCAACTGCATTGGATGCCAATATAGACAATACGGCAGAAGAAGAAACTGACTTAGAAGAACAATGCAGAGTAAAACGCGACATAGATGATGACATGGAAACCCTAGGTGTTGGGGGTGAGTGGTGAATAATCTGATTAGAGGAATATAACATGGTTGGATTTTGTAATGGGTGGAGTAAGACAGATGCCAAAGGGAATCCCGATCTTGGTAACGCTGATGCTAATGCTGTCCAAGCTGAGATGAATAAAGGTAGGAAAGATTGGGAAGTCAAAAAGTCTGAATGGCGAAGACCAAGTAAATGGAAAGAGTCTTTTGACAGAAGTTGGGTTGACGAACAGGGTCCACTTAAAAAATCTATCTCTAAGGCTTTCGGTAAACAAGGTGATCGCCTAGTGCGTGAACTAGAATTGTCATCAGGCGGTTCAGCTATTGGAGATGTTGAATACCAGAAGGCTTATGAAAAAATATTCAGACCGTTGAAGGCTAAAGAAGTGCAAGCCCTCAACGAAATGATATTAGCAAAGAGGGTTGTTGCACTAGGCAAAAGTAAAAAGAATAAGAACTTATTGCATCCTGGTGGGAAAACACCAAAGCAATATCAAGCTTGGTTAGATGAAAGAAAAAGGATAGACCCAGAAAGTTTTAACAAACTGGAAGGATTTGCAAATACTTATTTCAAGTCTATGGAAGAACAGCTTGTGCAACTTAGGGATGCAGGGCTAATAGGCGAAAAGCTTTTCCAAGATATGAAAAAAGCAGGTGACTATTCACCAAGACGTTACATACAGTTCTTTGACCCAGACATTACATCAGATCAGCTTGAAGCAATTACTACTGGTAGTACCCAAGCACTTGAGCAAGATGCCGCTTTGTTGATGAAAGACTATATGCTCAGACTTCATTCAAGGATTGCAAGAAACAAAGCCAATGTTGAACTATACCATATCGCTAAAGAGAATAAAGATAATGGCATTGTTGAAATCATAGGCGAGGAAGACAAGGTTGCTGATAACTTTGAGCCTGTCATAGCTATGATAGATGGCAAGAAGCACAGGATGAAGATGCCATTACAGTATGGGAAAGATTGGATGAAGTCTGACCCTATATTAAATGCAGAATTTGCAAAGAACTTAAGAGTTCTTAGTGGAAGCACTATTGTAAGAGGCTTGGCAACTGGGTATAACCCTGAGTTTGCCTTAACCAACTTCCCACGTGACATAGTTTTTTCTTGGTTTAGAACTTACGAGTATAGAAGTGATCCACTACGTGCGCCATTACAGATAGCAAGGAACTTGGCAAGCACAGCATCAGATGTTTGGAACGCAGATAAAACTCCAAGGGGTGCGGCAGAAGCCGTCCTTAAAGAAGGTGGCATGATGGAGTTTATGACAGCGCAAGGGCAATGGTTTGAGAAGAAGGTTACAAAAACTACTGGTGCAACTAAGGCGGCAGGTTGGGTGCTTGATAAACTTTCATATCCTGGGCAGAAAACAGAGTTGTGGGTGCGGTTAGCATTAAGGGAACAGGCAATTAGAAACAGGGTTGATAGTGCTACGTTTAAAAAATATAAAGAATGGTTGAAGACTGACATGAAGACACCCTCCCCTGTTAGCCCTGAGATTTCTAGGGAAGCTACTTGGGTTGCTAGAGGTTATCTTGATTTCTCTAAGGGTGGCAGATATACAAAAGCATTTGACACAGGCTTGCCTTATCTAAATGCGGCTGTACTGGCAACAACTGGTATGTTCAGTACGTTTGGTGGTGGTACTGGTAGCATGACTAAAGGGGAAAGGGCAAAGCGAGTTGCTCTAGCTACATGGAAGTTCTCCCAGTTCTTGACGTTAGTTGGATCAGTAATGTTATACAACATGATGGAGCATGAAGATGATTGGGATAAGACTGATGATTACGACAAGCTTGGCAACATCATAATTTATTCTGACCATATTGATAAGACGAAAGAAGGACAAACATCACGTGGGTACTTTAAGATTGCATTGGATCAAGGGCAATCAGCAGTAGCTAGTTTTGCAGGGCTAATGATTTCCAAGTGGGCAAGATCACAAAACCATCCACCCGATTCTCCATTGGGAAAGATTGCGGCAGTACGTGATGAGTTTTGGACGGAGGGTATGTCTAAAATAAATCCTGCAACAAGCTTTGTTCCTCCAACTGTAAAAGCTCTTTTTGCCATCAACAACTATAATGTATGGAGAGGTCAGGCTATTTGGAAGGGGAAAGAGGTAGATGACAAAGGGCAGGAGTTCAATGCTTACACCCACCCTGCCTATAGGATGTCAGCAGAAAGCCTTAACAACTATTTTGACAGCAAGCCATTCTCCCCAGAAAGATTGAGGCAAGTAGTAGACACATTCTTTGTCCCTAGTAGCACCGTAATAAGAGGGCTGAGTGCAGGGGTAAATAAAACATTGGCAATGACAGCAGGCACAGAGTATGAGTCTGCAATAAAAGATCACCTTATAACTGAAAAGAGAGCAACCTTTAAACAAGTTCCTGGTTTAGACAGGGTGTTTGAGTGGACTCACCCTGAGAGCCAAGAGCAAATAGCAAGAGCAAAGAAAGAAAAGATAAGTGGGCAGACAGATATCGTGAGGGTTGATAACAAAGTAAATCTATTGCTGTACGACTTGAATGTATCTGATGCTGATGGCATTGATAGGATAAGAAAGGAATTACGGGAAACCATAGACAAATCTGGTTTGGCTAAAGGAGAAAAGGTTAGGTTAAAGAACAGAACTTTAGATGCTATTTCATTTAAGAGATCAGCAGGTAATATCCCTGACCCAAGATTTTGGAGGACAGTTTCGCAGGCTAAGTCAGGTGAGGTTAGAGCAAGGATTATCTTCGATGCGATGAAGAGAAGACCGAATTATGCTGACACTTTGAAGTCAACATTTAGAAAACTTAAACGTGTTAGCAATGATAGAACAACAAGAGCATTAGTTCGTATGATTAACTTAGATAAGCGTGGGGTTAAACAGGATTGGGAATGAGAGGGATAAGTGACTATGTAACTAAGGATGGTGTTCGGGTATTGAAAGTTCACTATTCTGCTGACGAAGACAAAGACCCTGACTCACCTGATGGGAAGTTGTGGATGGCAAAAGCTTTGCGTGGTTATCCTGGTGGGATGACAGGTGCAAAGTGGAAGAGGGAAATGGAAGTAGACTTCAATGCACAAGGTGGTCAGCTTGTGTTCCCAATGATGGAGAAATATTTAGAGAGGATTCATATACCAGACTACAACGAACTACCAGAGTCTTGGAGATTGTATGGGGGGTTTGACTATGCAGGTAGGGGGACAACAGCTTTCATGGTAATAGCACATGACCCTAAGAATGATGACTACTATGCAGTCCATGAATTCTACAAAAGAAAAGCAGGTTACGTTTCAACTTCGGATTCAATTAAAGACTACAAGTATTACGATAGGTTGGAGTGGATAGTAGCTGACCCATCCATGTGGACTAGGACACAGGAACGTGGTGATGGTGGTGACTTGGTTAGTATGGCGCAGTTGTTTAGCGAGCAAGGTGTTCACTTCTTGAAAGGAACAAGGGGTGGTGATACAGAGTTTGCAGAATTAATTAGCGAGCAGATGTGGGGTGGGTTCGATAAGAAGGGCAACGATGGATGGCAACCAAGATATAGAATTGTTAAGTCATGCTCCAACCATTGGAGAGAGATGTCGCAATGGAGATATAGCGAATGGAGTAATAGCACAGGGCAGAACAGGAATCTAAAAGAAACAATGATAGACAAAAACAATCATAGCATTGATGCCGCTAAATATTTATTCAAGATGTTGTCCTCTAATTGGATGGCAGATAAGGTGGACAGTTTTGATCTGTCTCGGCACGTAGTCTAATTATAACTAGTGGTAATTGCTTTTATAACTAGTGGTAATTTTTTTTATAACTAAGCAAGGAAACAAAAGATATGACAAGAATAGATGCTAGAAGAGGACAAGCTCAAACTGTAGGTGAAATGATAAGACGTAGTAAAAAAGTAAATAGCAAAGGTCAGCCTGCTAAACCAGGAGAGTCTACGGTTAGTAGAGGTGCTTATGAAAAAGGAAAGCGGAGAATCCTTGACCAGAAACAATGGGCTAAGAATGATGCTGAACTAAGAAAGAAACCGTTAAAGAAAAAACCATCTAAGACAATCAAGAAGAGTCTTAAAACTAAAACAACTAAGAGGAAAAAATAATGAAAGAGCAAGGGCTAAAAGTAGAAACTTATGAGGAAGCAAAAGAGCAAGAGTTTAATATTGATGATATTGCATCTCCATCTGGAAGGAAAAAGATTGAGGCATCAATAGGTCAGGTGGTTAATACATCTGATGAAACAGCTAACAGGGTAAGTTGTGGATACAGCCACTAAGGTAGCCAATACAGTTGGGGGAATATCTCTTAACTTTGATGGGACATACCGACCTTGCGATAGCTTGATGGCATCTATGTTTTTGGGTAGCGATGACTACCCAAGAGCATACTGCATAGCAGGGGCTAGGGTGAACAAGAAAGTTGTTGACGGGCAAATGGTTACTGACCATGAGTACCACTTGTTTGATGAAGTAACCGGAAGATTATCCCCTGAGTTTATAACTGAGTTGAAAGAATTTATTAAGTCAAACAGAATAGAACGTATCATCCTTACGTGTTCTGACGAGGACTTGAGGAATAGGATGAGGAAAGAACTTGGCTGTAGATTTATATTTGAAAATGAAAAGAGAAGGAACAACTCCTCTATTATTCTCAGAGAATGGTTTGCTAGAAATAAACCAGTATCAGAGGAATCATTGTTAAAAGTATGGGGAGATTGTAGGGAAGCGATCAAAGCCAACTACCCACCAACACGTGATTGCATGGTGAGGTTGCTAGATTGGTATGACAAACGTATGCGTGTAAAGAATGTAACTCCTTCGGTATTATCTCGACGATCTGGTTACGGTTAGGAGAAAACTATGGCGGCAATATTAGGTGCTTGCAGGGAAAAGAGAAACCCTACTGTCAAAGAGGAAGAAGAAAAGGTATCCGAGGCTCTAGGTAACAAGTTTGGCAAGCAAGATATATTTGTAGAAAAGATAATTATGAATCCGAACAAGAGTAAGATTGCTCTTGCTCTTCAATCTGGTTACGCATCTAAGTCTATTGATAAGACGGTAGGCAGGTTGATGAAGGATAAAAAGTTTCTTCAAAGGATTGAAGATAGGAAACTTGAGATACAAGAAAAGGTACAGGTATCAGCAAACAAGGTTGCCGAAGAGTACGCTCGCATAGCCTTCCTTGATCCTAGAGATTACTATGAGTACACACAAGATAGTGGGATCGTAGCTAAGAAGTCTACCATAACTGACCTTCGCCCTATCGTAGAGATTGAGGAGACAAGATCAGGCAAGGGAACGAATGGGAAGAACCAAATTAAACTAAAATTCTATAACAAGATGGATGCTTTGAAAGCATTAAGGGAGATGTTCGGATATGACAAACCTACCAAACACGCTCACCTCGTTGCAGGTGGACAAGGACTCGATCCAAAGGGGATTGAAAACGCTATCCTCGGACTCCTTGGAGCAACTCCATCAGCTACTACAACTGAGAAGTTGGATAGCACACCCGAATAACTTTATATTCTCGGGGATTGTTAAGACTAAAGACGAACATGATAGCGACACACCAGTAAAACCATTCCCCGACAAGGATTACCTGCGCAAAGTAATTGAGGTAGTCCATGAATCTGATAGGGTGTTCATACCCAAGAGCCGACAAATAAGAATGAGTTGGGTGATGGTACTCTACGCTTTATGGGTGGCTATGTTCTTTCCTCACCAAGCAATCTTTATCCAAAGTAAAAAAGAAGAAGACGCGGCTTCACTTGTGTTTGACAAGAAGATGGAGAATGCAAGGATGAGTTTTGTCTACCATCACCTGCCCCAATGGTTGAAGGACATGGTAACAGTAGACACAAGTTATGCGAAGATGAGATTTAGTAATGGAAGTATTGTGTGGGGAATCCCAGAAGGTGGACACATCATCCGATCTCATACCGCTAGTCTTGTGATCTCAGATGAGTGTGCCTTCCAACCAGAATTTGAAAACGCTTACACAGCCGCTATACCAATGGCGAAAAAAATTGTGGGACTAAGTTCCGCACTAGGTGGGAGTTTCTTTGGAGACATTGTATGTGAAGTAATCTAATAAACCCAAGTCAACATTTGTGATTTGTCTTGATCTATGTCGACGTGAATAAAATTATCTTTACCAGAGATGCCGATGCGTTTAAACCAACCATGTTTCATTATCAACCACAGAATCATGTACCGTTCCCTACTTGTTTTGGCAGAGAGGTCAACCGCTTCCCCTTTTTGGTGGCTACTGATGGAGCCAGTAGGTCTTGATACGGAAAGGGGGTGATCTGGACACCGATAGCCTGACGTAATCTTGAGTGGCATACCCATCAGTCCTCTCAATTCATCTAGCTTTTCTACTAGCTCAAATTTTATTTCATTCTTGCCACAATGAGTGCAAGCAAATTCATCTTGCTTGAAGTATGTTATCTGTTCCCAATCACCATTCGGTTTGGGTTGGACTTTCATTCGTAACTTTTCTGCTTCATATGCATTAACATGATGGTCAAACATATTTAACTCTCCCTTCTTTCATATGGTTCATCCCAAGGGACTGCCCCTCTGGGCTTGTTATCTTTACGTCTATCTATTAGGTTGCAAAAATTATCTACTGGTATTACCGAATAGTATTCGGAGGTAATTTTTTTGTGAGTACATAGAGGGACTACGACTCTCCAATCTTCCCTACTCTTTCTAAAGAATAAGACAGGCTTCTTGTCCTCACTTGATTGTTCAACAGCTTGCTTCCACCATTTCTCAATCTGCAATTTCTCTTGGAACTTTACTTCGATTGCCCACCCGTCTAGTCCAAGGACATCGTAGCCACCATCCTGGGTTTGACTTAGATTCCTTTTGTACTCACCGCCTAGCTTATCCGCTAGAATCTTGCACACTTCCCTCTCGCCTCTCTGCCCCTTTTGTCTTGATGCTCGACTCACAAGTTTCTCCTTGGCAACAATCACCATCTAATATTCGTCCACACACACATTGGAAATGTCCGTGAACCTCAACTGCCTGATCCTCGCTTGCCCCACAAATCATGCAATCCATTACACTAGTACTCCCTTAAATTTTTTACCCTCGTAAAGCCAAACAAGGTCTTCATCTTCTAATCCTCTCAGCTTCGGGAGTTCGCTCTCCATAAAGACAACAAGATCACCTCTGTTTAACTTCTTGAATGTTTGCTTGTCTCTGCAAAGGTAAAATGATTCCTTAAATAATGGGCTGTATATTTCAACGTACCCATTCTTCTTATAGTCATCTCTCCACTCATCCTTCTTTATGATTGACAGATGTTTGCAAGTAAAATCCATAGCCTTCATCTGGCACTCAGTTGCAGTCATCCCATCTGATGCCTTCCGATTGTTTCTTATGTCTTGATAGAACCTTTCGTAAATATCAGTAGCTTCTTTACCCAAAGCCTTGAGTACCATTGGTTGCTTTGGATCTACACCGTGTCGCTCTAATACTTCATCAACGTGCTTCTCATAATTTTCCAAGGTATCCTCCTGTCTCAGTCATAATTTGAGTTTTCTCTTGGTAGTCCAATCCAATTTGCCTTGGTGCTACACCGTTACGGTTCTTACGCAATGTGAGGATGTATTGTTTAAACTTGTCAGGCTCACCCTCTTTCCTGTTTTCATTCTTCACCCACTCATAGTGCAGGATCATAAAGGTGTCAGCATCTTGAGCCAGTTGCCAACACTCACCGATGTTGGACATCTCTGGATCTTTCTCCCCTTCTCTATTCATCTGAGCTACCACTATCAGCTTGATGCCTAGCGTTGTGCATACTTGCTTGAGCATCTGGTTGTACCTGCCAAGACTGATACGCTTAGAGTTTTCTTTGAAGGCAAGCTTGTCGTTGCGTATGTGTCCGATGTAATCAACAATGACAACCTTGATCCCATTCTTTGAATGGTGTTTATGTAGCAGACTTGTAATATGATTGATGTTCTTTGGAGTGTTGTCAGTCATGTAAAGCGTGGAGTGCCTGAGTGTCTCAGCAAACTTGCCAACCAATCTGAAATCTTCTTTGTTGTCACCATAGTTTCCGGTGTCAATCTTATCTATCTCCACACCACTTAGGATTGACAAAACCCTAGTGGTGATCTCTTCAATATTCATTTCAAGATTGATATAAAGTACAGGAACTTTTTGAGTAGCAAGATTGATTGCAATATTTAAACTCAAGCCTGTCTTCCCAACACCTGTCGAAGCCGCAATACAATTCACATCCCTCAGTCTTTTGATGTAGCTATCTAATCTTTCAAACCCTGTTTGATAACCACCAACTCCATCTGGATCTTCGAATCTAGCAGTTGCATTTTTCACCCCAAGCAATGCCATATCTTCTGGGCTGTAGACATCAGTATCCTTCTTGTTCCCATCAACTTCTGCCATCAGCTTGAAAATATTTGAGTGTGTTTGTTCAAGAACCAATGAGGGATCGTCATCAACTTTGAAGGCATCACTTATGATTGGCTCCATTGTTGCTAAGAACTTTCTCTTAATAGCAAGAGCCTTTACCTTTCTACAATGATGAGAAACTGCTGTTGCTGTAGGTATGTAATCTTCAATCAAACTTAGTTGTTCTATTCCACCAATCTTTTCTAATTTATCTGCGTTCCTTAACTCATCTGACACGCTGATAACATCTATTGGTTTGCTGTTCTCACTAAGATTAATCATTGCCGTGAAAACATCACGACCTGTCTCAGTCCAGAAATCTTCAACATCAACTAGAGATTTAGCTTCATGGATAGTGCTATTTGTGTGGAGTATTGAACCAAGCACGGAGTTCTCTGATTCCTTAGAGTAAGGAACCATCTTACCGACATCAAATATAGGGGCATTAATCATTGAGCATCTCCTTTCGATATCGGGCTAGTTTTATTTTGATTTGTTCGTCTTGGTACGCAACCTTCTCAGCGTAATCACCAGTTTTCTCAACCAATGTATTGTTCAATCGCATGGTCTGGATGGCATCAAAGAATTTGATTAGACCAGGAATGTTCTTGGAGTTCTGAATCCAAGGTTCATCACAAGCCAGTAGATGTTTGAAGCTTGCGATCAGGTTGTCGTACCCTACCGCAGATGAAATGGCTTTTATGGATTTGCTCTGCTCGGTGTAAGCCTTGTTGCTATGGGGTGCTTTAAAATGTTCTTTGTAAATATCCTTAAGATCACCTATAATCTCAGGAACAGTCTTCGTAGACATAGAACCTCCTCTTGTTTCAAATGTGTTATGTAATGTGATATGTGCAGAAATAGTTGGGCATGAGTTGGGCATGAGTTGGCAACCAACATCAGCTTTTATATGACAACCATTCTGTTACTAAAAAAAGAAGCTAGACAACTGGGGATTGTGTTATTGTTTTATAAGGAGTTGTATATGCGCCTGTAACTCAGCTGGATAGAGTAACGGACTTCGAATCCCCTGATCGAAATTACAAACCCTTATAATTATTATACTTACCATCTACCTACCACCTGAGTTGGACTTGAGTTGGGCATAATGCAGTCTCATAACAGGTGTCTCACCCTGCGAAGCATAATGTTTATCCAATCTCTGTAGCTCATAGTGATGCAACTCACGCATCTCTTGATCGACAGTCTTGTACCTCTCAGATATATCTTCGATCACGTGTTGGAGTAACCTCTTCTCTGTATACTTACCAACAGGTGGTCTTAGCTTATCCAAGTTTGTAGCAAAGGTACGCTTGTAACTATGAACATCCGTCTTCACAATGTCAGGGTACTTCTTAGCTAACTTCTCACGCACCCTCTTGTAAGCAGAAGTGTTCTGTTCTGAGACAGGCTCACCTCTGGTGTTGAGGAATACAAACTCAGAACCATTGCCTCTACGTTTGAGGACAATATCCCTAGCAGTATCATTGAGTAAAACATATACGTGTTCACCATGAATGAACTCAGAAGTTTTGATCTGGTCACGTGGTACTCTAAACATCCAGTAATCCTTCTCGGATGCCAACCATTCCCATCTCAGATTACAAACAACAGCATCTCTTTGTCCTGTGTTAATAGAAAAGATTCCCATGTCTGCAAGATAGGGTGGTAAAAGATTCCACATCTCATCCCTCCAAGATTTCTCGAAAGCAATCTTTTCTTTAGGACGATTGAAGCCAAAGTATTTCCTCTCCTCTGTATTTATCATGCGTACATTAATCCACTCACGATGTGAGAGTAACTGATAATTCTTTATGGATTTTTTAGCAAGAGTATTAAGAAAGGATAGCTTCTTGTTGATAGTGGTCTGAGTAATATCACGTTGGCTCTGATCGTGAACAAACTTATTCAATGGGTGTAGATCCTGATAGTCAGTACCGTCAGTTTGCTGTGGTCTGATACAAATATCGCCCATTAAAAAATTACCAATGTAAGATTCAAGATCATCAATGTACCCCTCATCATCTCCGATTGTTTTCTTGGTACACATTCTTAAATGATGTTCGGCACACTCATTGAAAGATGCCTGCTTCTCATGTTTCTTTTTACTCTCGACATCTAACTTAACAACTAACTGAGATAAGATTAACTTTGCCTTATCTTCGTCACCTGTTCTGCAACTAAATCGGATACGTTTAGATCCGTACTTGCCAACGACATACCAGACCTCTCCTCTAAGTTCAAGTTTGAGGGTGTTGGTAATTGATTGGGGCATTCTTTACCTCCTTTCAATTTGCCCCAGTTGCCTGCTTTTTCTTTAACACTACCACAAAACTTTTGCAGTTCAACATAATCGTAAACCACACATCTTGAAGATAGTATTATCGGATTCAACTGGGGTTTTAGGTGTAGGTTAAAAAAATATTTACTGACACCCAACATCTTGGGTGCATCAGTTTGTCTTATCCAAATAGGTTTGATCTCACTCATTCACACACCTCTTGTTTCAAAAATTTCCCCGCCTTAAAATGTATTCTTTTCTGTGACGGTATTAAAATTGGCTCACCAGTTTTAGGATTACGTCCTTGCCTTGCATCGTTTCTCCTAACTTGGAACGAACCGAAGTTCCTAATTGTAATGTCTGTGTTTTTCTCCAAACATTCCTGCATAGTTTCAATAAGGTAATCAAAAAACTGAAGCGCATACTTATGAGTTGTGTCCATCTTTACAGATAACCTTCTTGTTAGTTCATCCTTGCTTATTTTTTTCATACACTTGCTTCTCCTTTCCTTTCCTTGTCATACATATGCATTCTTTTAATCCTTAAACTTTCTTTGATTGCTTTGTCCTTACTCATCGCTTTGATTTTTCTTGCACGGTGATCGCAGGTGTCGCTACAATAAAGTACTCGTCTACCTGTTACTGGTTCCACACCGCAAACCTTACAAAGAACAATCGGCTTTGCGTCTTCCAGTTCCTTCTTCGCTTTTCTCTTAGCTTTGTCCTTGCGTGATTTATATTTCTTTGAGCAATCAGGGCTACAAAACTTTTGGTTGCCCTTGAGTTCTGCTTGATGTTTGCACTCTGGACAAACCTTCATACTAACCGCACCAATAGAGTCAAACGAATAATCAAAAACTGGTTGCACTACGTCTTTAAGATTTCCTTCACCATCAAAGATCCTGACTTCGTGTATCAATATCTACTCCATTAATTTAGAGGTTTAATTTCTAAAACTTCTACCATCACACCCATCGAACAAGTGTGGCAACCATTGCCAGGATTCATAACTGTTGTTTCCTGCCCACAATAAGTACACTTCGTTTTCGGATACTCTTTCCAACCGAACAAATGTGCAAATGGCTCTGGCACTTTCTCGTTTCTATCCATAAGAATTTTCTCCTTTAATTTTGAAGGCTGACTAGCAGAACCCTATAGGAGTTTTAAGCTAGAATTGTTTTGTTGCATCAAACCTCTTGGCAACCGCACTACTAGTCAGCCCATGATTAATTGTTAGAGTTTATAAATCTTCCGCACTCATCCCTCGACACTTGAGGGGGAGAAGCTAATCTAGCAACGTGCAACTTTTCTAATGAACCATCTGTCAAACTTTTTCTCTTGTGACAATCCACGCAAAGCAGTTGGCATTTGCTTAACTCTGGTTCTATCTTCTTCCATGAGTGAGTAATGAATTCACTAATGCTGAATGATTTTAATTTCGGGTCAACGTGATCTATCTCTAAGTTATCTTTTGTTCCACACCTTATGCATTCACCGCCCATTTTTTCTAACACTTGTCTTCTTCTCTTTATGTAATGTCGTTTCCACTTCGGGAGTTCTGCTAAATCTGTATCCATGTATGACCTCCAAAAGATTGTTAAAAAAAAGTAGGACAGGGGAACAAAGGAGGAGTTTCATCCCCTGTCCTACTGGTGTGTAAGGCACTCACGGAATTAAGTGCCAAACAAAGTTGGATGCTTACCGCCATTAGTCCCATTCATATGAAAAACGGGGGCAGGGAGTTTGACTTGATCGCATGAATATCAAGCATGGCGGTCGAGGAAGTGTCCGCATCCTACGGGATACACTACGAAGATGCCCCCTTGGTTTGTTTAATAGGTAAAGCTTCACCGTAATCTTCAGCAACTGGCACACCATCATCAATAGCTTCTGCGCCATCACTACCATTGCCTTCATAGCGGTCAAGCCTTTTGAACTGTGCAACCTTTAGGTCAAGCTTCATACTCAACACACGTTTGCCTGCGTGTTTGCCTCTGTCTGATTTGTAAGGCTTCGGTGTATAGGTGGTAACGATTACCCTGCCGATAGAACCAGAAGCTACCTTGATTCCCTCGTTGATAATAAAATCCGTTACATTCTTTCCGTCACAATCAAGCAAGGCAGGTTGCATCCTCTGTGTCTTTCCATCCTTGAGGAAGGCGGCTTTAGTTCTTGGAATTATTTTGTAATCCCCTTCTTCATCTACAGAGTAAGGTGGGTTTGTTGCATCGAAGCTGTCACCAAATTCTTCCTGCGCCAACTTCCAAACTTCATCCACCTGCTTTTTAAAATCGGAAGCTTCAAAGATTTTCTTATCTATTACCAAGTTCACGCTGTACTCTGCTTGAACATCAGTTGGTTCAGCAGGTGCTGACCTTCCGTTGTCACCTAAATTCCTGTCGAACTTGCACGGAGTATCCAACCAAGGGTGATTGAAAGTTCCAATAGGTGAGGTGTATCTGACTTTACGTTTCGTAGTAGCCATGTGTTCTCCTTATCTTGTTAAGAGTTTTCTGACTCCTTTGGAGTCAGGTCTAAAGGTGGCGATTGCATCGCCTTGGTGATTCACTAGTGTCTCGTTCTCTTTCATGTGTTGGATTATCTGATTGAGATAAACTGTTTGACCTGACTTCAACTCCTACATCTGAGCCTTGATATTCTTCAACTCTTCTACAGATTTATTAATCTCAATCGTGCTGATTACAACTTCCTCTTCACTTCCAGAAAATTCCTCTCGCAACTTTGCATTGGTAGACAAGCCGCCACCAACTCCTGGTTCGATGCCACGTTGTATGCAATCCCAAAAGTGGTATTCCTTATCAAGCAGGTCATCCAATTCCAACTGACTAAAATCAAATGTGTGAACTTCAAAGGATGGGGGGTAAGGTAGAAACAGAACAGCCAAGTCAGCCTGAGTCAAGCCAAGTACCAAGCAGTAATGTTTTATTTGTGAGCGATAGTTGAGAGGAATCATACCGCTTCCATCTTTGCCCCACTTGCCGCGAGAGTAAGCTGTCTTGCATTCAAGAATTTTTTTCTCACCAACAACCATCCGGTCAACGTGGCTACCAATGAAAGGCTTGCCATCGTAGAGGTGGTGTTGATTCCAAACTGTTTTGTTTACTCGTCTGACTTTCTTCTTCTTGCGGTCGCAATATTTTCAAGCAACGTAATCTTCAAGCTCGTGACCAAGTTCTAGGTGGATCGCAGGGGCTAGTCTGTCGTCCCACTCACCACGTTTAGTTTTGTAAAGCCAAAACGCATCGTGATAATCATTCGTGCCATCAGCCATTGATGCGTCAGTACCAAACAGCCCTTTTCTTCTTTCAACAAGCTGTTGTTTTGTTAGGCTCATCAGACTCCTTTCAATTTAAGGGTTGACTTAGCAGGAAATAAGAGGATAGTTATACGGATACAACAAATATTAACCACACATATGTAGACATATTACCATATATGGTGATATAGTCAACAAGGTATTAGTCATGGGATCAGATAGACCCCATCAAAAACTAGGTGAAAGGATACGTACTTTACTAAGCGACTCTGATATAAGCCAACGTGAACTCGCTAGGCGATTAGATGTTGGTCCAAATCAGGTGTCCAGATGGATATTAGGAGGAGTTGCCCCTACTTATACTGCCTTAAATGAATTGCTTAAAGTATGTAGGAAGCAACACCAAGCAGGATGGTTACTAACCGGAAAATCGTCCCAAGATAAGTCCGATGCAACTACAACACTTAACGATGAGGAAGCTGAACGTATGCAACGTGAATTAATCGAAGCAAAGAATGAGAAAATATCTTTACTAAAAGCTAACGCTCTACTTAAAGAACAACTTAACTTGGGAAAGCAGACACCCCTTTCAGAAGAAGGAATGCTGTGAAGGGGAGAAGTAAAATTATTCAACTACACAAAAAGGAAATAGATATGCCGCAGGAAGATTCTTGTTACACTAAAGAAACATTAGAATATGGAGAAGGCTAAAAAAATTTGCCTAATTTAATTATGCTAATGACTTTCATAATGTAAGAAAGAAGAGGGGGAGCAGCCTCCTCCCCCTGCAATCTTCTTATGATTAGTTGGAGTCGCCATTCTTTGACTTTAAATAATTCTTAATGCCTACCTTACAAATAGATTTGCACTGATTAGGTGTAAGGTATTTCATACCATCATACTCATCATCCCACTCAGGCTGATCTATCACACGCTCTGGGTCTTCATCACCCATAGCCCTCAGAGTTCTCTCCATGATATGATTGAACTCCTCACGTGAAAGCCTTACTGGATTACCATGATGGTCTGGGTCATCCATGTCATCACCGTAAAACAAATCATCATCTTTATATGTTCTCATATGTATCTCCTTATGCCGCAACCGCTATAGGTTGCCACTCTCTTGGGGACAGGTCAACAATTTTACCACCTATCTCCTCCAACTCTGATGCCCTATCATACGAGTCAACATCTTGAGAGTAAGCAGTAACAGCTTGTACCATACCATACTGACTAAGGTCAGCACCCTTGATTAGTTTACTTAAGATTCCTTCTTGTTCTCCTTGCAACAAACCTGCTGTGTTACCCAGGACTTCAACTGCCTTAA
>NIWG01000002.1_pt1 | contig 15846 bp, 18 predicted proteins | sample 1523271 | NCBI WGS metagenome assembly NIWG01 (sample SAMN06894523, study PRJNA379456) | ciliate metagenome | isolation source: three single ciliate cells amplified by MDA sediment | place: USA: Santa Barbara Basin
AGTAGCGACAAGTACAGGAAAATTAAGCATAAAAGGCGAAAACAGAAAAGTGGTCAAATAGTGAATCCAATCTTTTATGATTTTTTGGGGGTATGACAGTATACGTATAAATAAATATTGACATACGTGTAGCTAAATATATTAATTTTAAATAGAGGTAATTGTATGTATAAAAAACTAACACTAAATCTTGACGAAGAAATAATAGGTTTTGCTAAATATTTTTCTAAAAGCAACCATCAGTCGATATCACAAATAGTTGAAAATTATTTTAAAAAATTAAAAAGTAGCCCAGATGATGTTTCTTTTTCTCCAAAAGTTAACTCTTTGTATGGAATTTTTAAATCTTCAAATCTTCCAGATAAAAAAAAATTAAGAAAAGAATATCATGAAAGCCGTATTAATTGATTTAAACATAATTTTAGATTTTTTTGAAAAACGAAATTTTCATAAAGAAGCTGCCACAATATTTGAATTATGTCACAAAAAAAAGATAAAAGGTTATGTCTGTGCTCATGAGATTACAACATTATCGTATTTCTTAGAAAAGAAATTTAAAAAATCAAAAATAATAAGCTACGCGATAAAAGAACTACTTGATATAGTTAAAGTACTTTCCTTAAACGAACTAATAATAAGAAAAGCACTGGATTCAAAAATAAACGACTTTGAAGATGCTGTGATTGATGAAATCGCAATCGAAAATAATATAAATGTAATTATTACCAGAAATATAAAAGATTTTAAAAAAGGTAAATGTACATCTATTTCATCTTCTGAGTTTGTACTCGATTACGTATAATGGGAAATAGCAACAGAATAGGTCTCTAATATCCCAATTCGAGAAACTGAAATCACTCGCCTAATTTTCCGTTCAATAATTGTCGATAACCCAAATTACAAAGAAACCTCTGTTAAAGGCATTTTTTGGTTTCAACAAAAAACACAATATAAAAAATCCTATAAAACCTGCTAAACCATCACCGTTCACTTTATTTCCTATTCTTAATATTTTATCAAAATTTTGTGCTATCAATTTTTTAGTAGTTGTTGCAGGGCTTCTACAGAAAATACAGGGGTACAATATTATGAGAAAAGAATATGATTTTTCAAATTCGGCAAAAAATCCGTATGTAAAAAAATTAAAACAACAAATCAGCATTCGAATTGAAAAAGAGACTATAAATATTTTAAAGGAATATCTTCAAAAACCGGTATTCCATATCAAAATCTGATTGATTTGTATTTGAGAGATTGTGCTCAATCCAAAAAAGAGTTAAATTGAAATGGGCGTAACAAATGCATACACTCGAGCAATAAAAAACACTTCTCGTTGGAGTGTTTGGAGTAAGATATGATGAATTATCAAGTGACATTAAGAAACTGGAAAAACGAAGACTCAAGGATAATTCCAAAGTTAGCCAATGACAAAAAAATTTGGGATAATCTTCGTGATGAGTTCCCATTTCCTTTTCTGGAATCTGATGCCATCAATTTTATAAAAAAAGTAGAAAATAATATCTCCATTTTTTCAAAAGCAATAGAATTTAATAATTCACTGGTCGGATGTATTTCTCTTAATATCAATGATGACATTAGACATTTCAGCGGTGTTTTAGGGTATTGGATAGGTCGAGAATATTGGAATAAAGGCATCGCAACTTCGGCAATAAAACAATTTACTGAATTAGTCTTTAGCGAACTTAAAATTAATCGTATTTATGCAAAAATTTTTGCTACGAACCAAAATTCTATAAAAGTGCTTAAAAAATGTGGATTTCTAAAAGAAGGAACTTTTTCAAAGGCTGTTTTTAAAAACGGTCAGTTCTACAACCAAGTTTTGTATGCAAATATTTGTAGTTAACAATCACACCTCACCCTTCAAATACCTCTGCCGAAGCGGCTCGTCAAACTTTTCAATTGCATACCTGAGCATCGTTCGAGGCATTGTTTTATAGTGTTTTTTAAGAAAATTTTCTTCTACGGATAGGCTCCTGTTGCCAACTTCACGCAACATCCAGCCAACTGCTTTGTGGATAAGGTCGTGATTATCGTTCAAAAGCAATTCTGAAATTTTTAAGGTATTTCCAAAATCATACTCTTTTATGAAAGTATAAGTTGCAATGATTGCAATTCGTCTTTTCCAAAGATTTTGTGATATAGAGAGTTTAAACAAAATATCTTTATCTCTATTTTTTAGATATTCGCCCACTATTTGTGGTGCGGAAAGATCAACCAAATCCCAATTGTTAACCTGCTTTGTGTTTTGCAGATAAAATTCAAAAATCTTTTTTTCGACTTTCTCATCCCCATTTTTGAACTTTTCTATTAAAACCAGAAGAGCAAAAAGCCTCGCCTCGTGGTATTTGGAAAACAGTAGATCTTGTGTAGGTTGAAGTGGGAGGTTTTTGCATTGTCTTGCAGTTTTTCTTATAATCGGAACACGAATCCCAAGAAAAACATCACCCTGACCATATTGACCTTTGCCTGTTTTGAAAAACCTCTGCGAATGTGTGGCAATCTCGGGGTTACCAATACTTTTAAGATGGGTGATAATCTCTTTTGTCGTTGGCATCATTCTCTCCTATTGATAGTGAGTCCAAAGACGAATAATTTTTACCGTATGAATTTCTTTTAATACCTGATAAACTAAACGGTGCTGAAAATTTATTCTTCGGGAATATGCCCCTTTCAAATCACCAAGAAGTTTTTCGTATGATGGACTTTTTCGAAAGGGATTATTTTGAAGAATTTTAATCAAAACTATTGCTTTTTCCTTTAATCCTGCTGCAGATAATTTTTTTGCATCTTTCTGTGCCTGGGAAGTATAAACTATTTTCCACTTTACCAAGAAATCTCCTGGGTGCATTCATCAACTGGAGTTGATAATCCTTTTAGTATTGACTTTCGCATTTTGGGAATGCTCAGGAGATACATTGTCTCTTGAATTGCTCTGTAGTCTTCTTCGGATATTAGAACTGCTCTACCTCTTTTGCTGGTAATAAAGATTGGTTTATGTGAAATATTTGTCTCATCAATAAGTCCATAAAGCTTTGACCTTGCTTGTGTTGCAGTTAGAATGGACATTGTTTGCTCCTTTGTTTAATCTCAAAAATAGTGCGGAATACCGTACGGGTGTGTCAAGTAAAATAGTTGTATTAATAAACATCAATTGTTTTTTCTACTGTAGCATATGGTTTCTTATGTTTATTGCTCCTATTTCTCCCCCAAACTCTTAACATTTCCCGAGCCAGATGTGGAAATAGATACTTGAGGAGTTCCATAATAGGATATTCTACCCGAACCACTTACATCAATATCTATCTTTTCTGTTGCCCAAACTTCTGCTTTTCCAGAACCACTTATTGAAAGGTCAACTGCTTCGCTTTTTAGGTTGCCTGCAAAATAATCTCCCGAGCCGCTTACAGAAAAATCCTGTTTTGTGGCTGTGCCAGAACCAATATTGATTTCTCCCGAACCGGAAATATCAATTTCAAGAGATTCTGCTATGAGCTTTTCTATATTTATATCGCTCGAGCCACTAATATCCACCTCCAAATCAGGAGTTTCTAATTTATCACTTATAACATCAGCAGAACCAGAAATTTCTATTGATGATAACTCCTTCAAAAAGAGGGTAAAAACAATCTCTTCGGTTGGTTTTAATCTAACATTTTTGTATTTGATACTAAGAGTTTTGTCTATAACTTTTGTTTTAATATATGGCAAAATATTGTCATCACACTCGATTTCTAAAGACTCCGTTTCACCTTGAATTAAGACTAAAGTTCCAAAACCTTTCAGTTCTACTTTATGAAAATCCGAAACTTCTCTTATCTGTTTTGTTATCTCTCCCGAGCCTCTTACTGTTTTGGCACTCAAACCACCAAAGAGTGTTAAGAGTAAAATTATTGTTGTTAGTTTTTTCATATTATCCTCCATATTTTATTTGATTGTTGTGTGTATATTGGGTGCCATTGATACTGATTGAACGGATAAAAATTTTTATTTGGTATGCTATAAATTAATTTTCATCTGATAAATCTGTGTTATCGGCGTTCTATTTATTTAATTTGCGTAATTGGCGGACTTTTTTGGTTTTTGTCCATCCGCGTCCATCTGTGGTTTTTAGGTTCTTATTTGTTAAAAAACCTTATCTACTTTTATCATATTCACAACCCGGCTCTCCAACATTGGTATTCCTGCAATAAAAACAACCATATCACCACTTTTGATAAATCCAAGTTCTTTTGCTCTTTGGGTAGCTTGGTCAAGCGTCCAGTCGGTATCTTTTACCTTTTCTATTCTGTTGTAGAGAACACCCCAAAATACACTTAGTGAACGAAGGGCAATATCATCTTCGGAGAAGGCGAGAATTGGGACATTAACCCTATATTTAGACAACATCTTTGCTGTTCTACCACTTTTGGTAACAGAAATTATCGCAGCAGCTTTGGAAGATTGTGCCAAAAATGCAGCAGAACGAACAAGATCATCAACCAATTTTCCATCTTTGCTCTCAATTGGTTTGTGTTTTAGATATTTTGATTGTATCTGATCTTCATAGGTTTTTATAATTGCACTCATCATTTTAACTGTTTTTAAGGGATATTCACCTACAGATGTCTCTGCACTGAGCATAACAGCATCTGATCCATCCAAAACTGCATTTGCCACATCACTTGCCTCTGCTCTGGTGGGGATAGCCGAGTGAATCATAGACTCCAACATCTGAGTTGCTGTTATAACAGGGCAGTTGTTATAGATACATTTTTTTATTATCATTTTCTGATATTTGGGAACAATCTCAGTTGGTAGCTCCACACCAAGGTCTCCCCTTGCAATCATAATAGCATCTGTAACCTCTATAATCTGGTCAATTTGTTCAACAGCCGAAGGTTTTTCTATCTTTGCAATAATTGGTGTGTCGAAGTTATACTCTTTCAAAAACTCTTTGAGTTCGATAATATCATCTGGTGAGCGGACAAATGAAAGAGCAAGGTAGGCTGCACCGTGCTTGATTGCAAAAAGAGCATCCTGTTTGTCTTTATATGTAAGTGCCGGAGTGGAAACATCAACATAAGGTAGATTTATCCCTTTTCGGGAGGATAGTTCCCCTCCTGCTACCACCACACAATATATATCCTGACCTTCAATTTTTTCGACCTTCAATTCTATTGTTCCATCATTGATAAGAATTATATCCTCTGTTTTCAAATCTTTGTGAAGGTTTTTGTAAACTGTGGAAAATCTCTCTTTTGTTCCCAAAACCTTTTGAGTTGTTACTATTGTTTTATCTCCATTTTGGAGGTTGATTTTACCCTCCACCTCACCTACACGAATTTTTGGACCGCACAAGTCGGCAAAAAATGGAATATCCCAACCTATTATCTCACTTGCTTTTTTTAGGTTATTGATAGTAGCAAGATGGTCATCGTATGAGCCGTGGGAGAAGTTTAGCCGTGCCACACTCATACCGCTGGTTACCAGTTTAACCAACATATCAACTGAACTTGTAGCAGGTCCCAATGTGCAGATTATTCTTGTTTTTTTGACGGTCACATAATACTTTTTACTCATCTTTTTACCCCTTTTTATTATTAAAATTAACAATATTTTGGTTATTTGAAAACATAGGATTTTTTCTTTTCTAATTATGAAAGTCAAGATTTTTATCGTAAACACGGTTCGGTAGAGTTTATATTGATTTTTAAATTTGGGTGGAGGTTTTGCTATATTTAAATTTTTTCTAATCAATCTTTGCTCAATGATACTTTAGTAAGATATTGTAATAGACCTTTCATAATTTCAGATTTTTTACAAAAAAAACAGATATCATAAAATTTTCTATTTTTTCTGTGTCATCTACTATCTTATACCTTGTTTCTTTTAGTTAGATTCCTGCCTACTCTCCCACTTGCAAAACCAAAATTATCAATTTTTAATTAGACAGATCCACTTTTTTAAGCCTCAAAGCATTGGACACCACACAAACAGAGCTTGCACTCATAGCCGCAGCTCCAATCATTGGGCTGAGTAGTATGCCAAAAAATGGATACAAAACACCAGTTGCAATTGGAATGCCCACAGAGTTATATACAAAGGATAAAAATAGATTTTGCTTAATATTTTTCATAGTTTTTTTGCTCAGTTCAATTGACTTAACCGCATCCATTAAATCACTTTTCATAAGGACAATATCCGCACTCTCAATTGCAACATCTGTCCCTGCCCCTATTGCAATTCCTATCTCTGCTTGGGTGAGAGCGGGAGCATCATTTATCCCATCTCCCACCATTGCAACTGTAAAACCTTTTTCTTGAAGTGCTTTTACATGATTTGCTTTATCTTCCGGCAGGACTTGGGCAAATACATTATTTATCCCAACCTCTTTTGCGATTTGTTTTGCAGTTCGCAGGTTATCACCAGTTATCATATATACTTCAATGCCTCTACTTTTTAAGGCATCAACTGCATATTTTGATGACTCTTTTATTGTATCTGCCACTCCAACTATTCCCAAAAGTTTACTCTTGTTTGCAAGAAACATAACTGTCTTTCCACTCTCTTCTAGTTTATGGATAATATCAATATTTTTATTATAATCAATATTATTGTCTGAAAGAAGTTTCCTGCTTCCAACATAAAATTTATTCTTTCCAATTTTTCCTGTAAGCCCATGTCCTGGAATCTCTTTAAAATCTTTGACTGGTTCAAGTTTTATTTTTTGCAGTTTAGAGCCTCTCGTAATAGCTTCTGCAAGAGGATGTTTGGAATTGTTTTCTAGTGAACAGGTAATAGTTAGAATCTCATTTTCTGAAAGTTCGGAGAAACTTGCAACGCTTGTAAGCTCTGGTTTTCCATTGGTAACTGTGCCTGTTTTGTCCAAAATAATTGCATTAATCTTTTGAGCCCGTTCCAAGGTTTCGGCACTTTTGATAAGAATTCCATGTTCTGCCCCCAGACCTGTCCCCACCATAATTGATGTTGGAGTGGCAAGCCCCAGTGCACATGGGCATGCGATTATTAGAACGGTAATTAAAATGGTGAGTGAGAATAAGAATCCTGCACCAACAAAATACCAAATTCCAAAACTTAAAGCAGCAATTGAGATAACAATCCAGACAAAATGCCCCGAAATAATATCAGCAAGTCTTGCAATTGGTGCTTTTGAACCTTGTGCATCTTGGATTAATTTTATAATTTGGGAGAGAGTTGTATCTTTTCCTACTTTTGTTGCAACAAACTGAAATGCACCTGTTTTGTTAATTGTTGCACCAATTACATCATCATCTTTTTTTTTATCGGTGGGGATGCTTTCACCAGTTATCATAGACTCATCAATAGTTGTTGTTCCCTGTGTGATTTTGCCATCAACAGGTAGCTTCTCCCCAGGTCGAACTATGACTATATCCCCCACATCAAGTTCTTGGATAGAAACTTCCTTTTCTCTTCCATCTTTAATTATGGTTGCTGTTTTGGGTGCAAGTCCCATCAGTTTTTTTATCGCCTCTGATGTTTTTCCTTTTGTAAGGTTTTCCAAATATTTCCCCAGTAAAATAAGTGCAATAATAACCCCTGCTGTTTCAAAATAGAGGTTCATAACATAGCTGGTGTTGCCGATAAATATTTGATAAACTGCATAAATTCCATATAAAAAGGCAACGCTTGTTCCAAGAGCAATCAAAGAATCCATATTTGGGTCTCTTTTTATTAGATTTTTGAAACCTGCAGAATAGAATTTATTCCCTGCGAATATAACGGGAATCAGAAGTATGAGTTGGGTCAAAGCAAACCGAAGAGGATAAACTTCTGGATTTAAAAATGGAGGGATTAAGCTTTTGTTAACCATCTCAATCATTGCAAGATAAAGAATGGGAAAAGAAAATATTGCAGAGATACAAAACTTGGTTTTTAGAATTTTAAGCTCTTTTGCTTTTACCCTTTTCTCCTTTTCAAAGGCATCTTCACTCTCAACAGCAACTATTGCCTCATAACCTGCAGCATCAATTGCTTTTTTTAATTTGGAAAGTTTTATTTCAGTTGGATTATATTTGAACTTGGCATAAGAGTTGGCAAAGTTTACAATAATATCTTTGACTGCATCAAAATTTTCCAGAGCCTTTTTGACAAAACCAGCACAATGCTCTGAGCTCATTCCCAAAACTTTGAACTCTACCTCCATCAATCTCTCATCAAAAGGTGTATAACCGGATTCTACAATGGTTTTGGAAATATTTGTCTTATCAGTTAATGACGGATCATATTCCAAAGTTGTGCTCTCTGCTGCATAGTTCACACTTGCACTCAAAATACCTTTTGAGGATTTTAGAGCTTTTTCTATTGTATTGGCACATCCAACACACCTCATATCTCTAATTTTTAGGCTTAGTTTTTGTGAACCCATCCGTTTTTCTCCTTAAATAAGACCTTTGCAAATTGCCTTATTTTTTTCAAATTTTATGGCGATAGCGTGTTTTTACACGTAGAACCTAAAATTTGGGAAAAAGAAGGCAACACTCTTATCTTCTTAATAATGAATAAGATAATGTAATAAAACCAATTTACTAAAAAATAATTCTTAAAAGAAAAATTAAATATACATCTTATTCCTTAATTTTGCAAAGGTCCTTAAATATATCTTGCACAAAAAAGGGAAAGGGCAATAGAGCTTGCCCTTATATCCTTTAATTATAGTAATTTACTTCATAATGACTATTCTGTAGTGCTACCCTCTGGTATATAATTTGGATTAAATCCAGAACCAAATCCGCCATAACCACCCATCATTGGTCCATAACCTCCTTGTCCAAATCCACCATAACCATAGCCGCCTAACCTATTTCCGTAGCCTCCTTGACCGCAACCACCATAACCACCCATCATCGGGCTAAAAGCTCTTCTAAAATCTTTTACTTCATTCTCTTCCCAATATTCATCAACCTCTTTGTTATAGACTTTTACATTTTTGAACTCCTCTTCCATTAGGCTATAACCCATAAATTTTTTCTGAAGTTCTATTATTTGGTTATATTCATCTTCGGTTATTTCTCGTTTCCACATTAGTTCCCTCATTTTTACCATATCGTCAAAATATTCCTGTCCCACCTTGTTATAATAACCTGAGTGCCCACCAAAGCTTCTTCCACCACTCCTTCCGCCATGACCAGCATCAGCATAAACATTCACAAATATCCCTATAATCAGTATAAGTGTGAAAACAAGTGCTTTTTTGTTAATTAAGTTTTTCATCTTAACCTCCTATTTTGTTTTATTTTTATTTACTGTGAGCTATTTTTATAACCTTTAAGAGCTCTTCCATTTTTTTGTTTAGTTCATCTTTATCGTTAGCTACAATTGCATCTTTTACACAGGTATGAAGATGGTTTTCCATAATTTTGATATTTGCAGAACGCAGAAGTCCTTTTACTGCCAGAACCTGTTGAATAATATCTATGCAATATTTGTCACCTTCTAACATCTTTATAATACGACTCAAAAGTGTAGATGCCTTTTTTAAACCAATTGTTATCTTTACCTTTTCTTCATTCATTTTTTTCCTCTTGTTATAGAATATCTTTTTTCATTTGTATAAATTGCTCTTTTGTAATTTCACCTTTTGTGTATCTCTCTTTTAAAATATCAAAAGCACTTTTTGAATTTTTATTGTTGGTCGTCTTTTTTATAAACAGATAAATAAGCCAGATTATCACACCCCAAAACAAGATCATTAATACATATCCAAAAATCCCCATCCCACCAAAAAATCCATGTCTCATCATATAACCAAAACCTCCTCTTCCAAAATCTGCATAAATAAATGAAGAGACCAATAAAAACAGAATAAATATTGTTTTTTTCATTTTTACCTCCTATATAGATATAGATATTTCAAAAAGATAAAGTCGGCATTTTATTTTAATTTATTTAAATAAGTGAGCACCATACCCATACCATAGGTAATGGTTGTCAAGCGATATTCTGTAAAACTCTGCTTAAAAGATTTTTATTGACTGGATGATTACCCTTTTTATCTACATATTATCTTATGAAAAATAAAACTCTACCCAAAAAAAAATTGCTCATCCACACTTGCTGTGCACCTTGTCTTGTTGCACCTTTAAAAAATCTGCAAAGTAGGTTTGATATTATGCCACTTTGGTATAATCCGAATATTCATCCATATACGGAATATCAAAAGAGGTTAAAAGCGTTTTTGGATTTTACAGAAAAAGAGAATTTAAAAACAATTGTTCTCGATGAATATCCACTGGAAGAATTTCTGCAAAAGATTGTTTTTCGTGAGGATAACAGATGTCGGATTTGTTATTATGAAAGGTTAAAAAGAACATTTATTGTAGCAAAAAAAGGTAAATTTGTTTTTGTTACATCAACTCTTCTTTATAGCAAGTTTCAAAATCACAATTTGATAGTTGATATTTGCATGGGGTTTGCAAAAAAGTATGGAGTTAAATTTTATTATGAAGATTTTTCTGAGTTATGGAAAAAGGGGATAACTTTGTCAAAAGAGCTGAATATATATCGCCAGCAATATTGCGGGTGTATCTATTCGGAAAGGGATAGGTATAAACAAAAGTGAAAAAGATACTCTTGACCTTTGCCTTGCTTATTTTTTGTCTATTGCCCGCCTACTCGCTTTCTGACACAACATCGCCTGGTGCTATCAACACTACTCCACACCTTTCTTACACTCCCAGTCCATCCAAATCACTACTTTATTCCGCCTTTATCCCAGCTGGCGGACAGATTTACAACAAATCCTACATCAAAGCTATGGCATTTATATATTTGGATGCACTCTGCATAGAAAAGATAGTCTACTACAACAAAAAGATGAACAGTATCCCGATTTTTGATGAGCCAACCTATACCGAGGAAAAAAAATATGAAGATTATTATGAAAGGAGACAAAAGTATTACGGGTGGTTGGTTTTTTCTGTTTTATACTCTATGATGGATGCCTATGTGGAAGCCAAGCTCTTTAATTTTGAGAAAGAAAAACAGAGAATCCGAATGAACTTTGATCAAGATTATTTGGGTCTTTCATATACTTTTTGAGTATTTAAAACTCTTAGTAGCTAAAAACTTTCAACTCTCAACTGAGGGAGCCTTTGCTCCCTAGTGGTCTCTCCACTTTGACCAATCCGTTTTTCCCATCCATTTTGACTCTAAATGGTTTTTCAAAACTAATGTGGCTAAAATATTTATACTCCCTTTCTTTCTTTTGTGCACAGAGCCAATCCCAATCCAAAAAGGCATTTTTATTATTAAAGGGAATAGTTATATAACCAATATTCATAGAGATTAAATTATGGAAAAAATGTGTGCCCTGAGAGGCTTCAATATTGTGTTTATCTGTGGCAACTTCTACAATAATTTTTGCTTTGGAAATTTGTGCCCACTTAACAGGGATACCCAAAAATCTGTCACGAGATCCCCATCTCCCAACACCTATAAGAATATAGTCTTCTTTTTTTCTTTTCATCACTTCATTTAGCTCTTCAATTTCCTTTAGCATAACAAGTGTTTTGGTTGGGTCAAAAAGAGATGGGTGGAGATAGATGATATTTTTTATATGTTCCACCTTGCCATTGCCCATACTGTGAGTGGAAAAAAGGAAGTGTCTGCTTTTATCAAACTTTAATGGATCAATTTCAATTTCTGAGAATTTTACCATAAGAGGTCTAATTTGTAGGATATAAAATGTAGTTTTACCATCTTTTTTTCTCAAATCCACTGCAAACTCTATTTCAACAGGGATGCCCATTGTTTTTTTGCCGACAACAAGCACATCAGAAATTATCTCTCCCAAAGGGAAATAGTCATATTTTAGAATATTTGCAAAGTTTGCAATTAGAGGTCTGTTTTTGCTCACTCCAGGGTTCATTCTCTGGTTTTCGTAATCCCAATATGAGACGAGATATTTTAAATCTGCAAACTCTTCTGAAGAGACTACCGGAACTTCAACTAAATTATTATCAACACTATCCAAAAAATCAATTTTCTCTTGAGCCATATTCAAAGCAAAATACTTTTTCTGAAGACTACTCACATAATCATTTTCCGATATTATATCCATTTTTGGGTATTTGGGACAAAATCGATAGTTACCATTCTCTTCAACAACTGCTTTTCCCAAACCGATAACAATTTCAGAAATTCCATCTGAATGTTTTAAATAAGATGTAGGATAATAGTTGTGGGACTGAGCTACACCCGAGATGTGGGGGAAAAAATTGTTACCGACCCTGTTTCCTACAATCTGTTGAATAACCACTGCCATCTTCTCTTCGGTGATTTTTAAATTACTCCCCTCTATATATTGTCGTGCCTTTTTAATGAAGATGGATGCAAACACAGACTTTATAGCTCCAACAAGGTTGCTCAGACGCAACTCTTCACTACCAGTATTTGGCAACATATATGTTGCATACACTCCTGCAAAGGGTTGAGAGAGTGAATCTTCCAAAAGCCCTGATGAACGAACAGCCACAGGATAGTTCACTGCTTCTATTACACTTTTGAGCCTTTTATAGAGCTTATTACCAATTTTTGCTTTGAGAAATTTCTCTTTTATCTCTCTATCCGATAGCTTAAGGATTTCATTTATATCTATATTTTTTTGGATAAAGTGGTCAAACTCATTTACTCCGATAATAATTGTTTTCGGGATTTTTATTCTAACATTTGGATAATTGGTTTTATATTCAATCGTCGACCAGAGTGCATTTAGAAATGCTATGCCTCTGCCTTTTCCTCCAAGAGATCCCCCAGCAGCTTTGGTGATTATAAAATCTATATCAAGAGTATGGGTATTGAAGTTGACGATTTTTCCTCTATCCCTGCGCATCCTCACAACTTCCATCGCATTAACAAGAATTCCCCGCAAAATTTCGGGGTCACTTTTATCATCTGTGATGATTGATCTTATCTTTTTGGAAATTGTAATCTCGCCCCTTGCAATAAGCCAACTGGAGAAGGAATTTCTTTTACCGTGATAGATAAGCGATTCGCCAGGAATATCTTTTATCTTCTGTTCAAAATCGTTTAAACTTGAAATTCTTTGAATCTCTTTTCCAAACCTATCTTTTACAATAAAATCTCCAAATCCTAATTTTTGGATAAGAAGATTTTGCAGATCGTGTAATAGTGTGCTGGAATTCTTGCTCAGAAAATCGACTCCCATCCTCTCTGCAATAGATCTTTTTTCTTGGGAGGTGGATTGAAAAACCGTTACAAGATTTGCATTTGGAACACCAATTTCGTTAAATAGATCTATACCGGCATTTGGATCTAATCTGCCCTGTTTAAATAAACATATATCAGAAATAATAGCCAGAAGATACTCATTAAATCTATTGTAATAGTAGAGTGCATCTTCATAAGAATCTACCAAAATTATTTTGGGACGGGCTCTCATTCTAAGTCTCTTGTTTATATCGTTTTCCTCCTCTTCGATTAAAACTTGCGTCTGCTGCATAACCATAGTAAGGAGCATAGAAAAATAGGTGGAGTAGAAATAGACAGAATCTTCAACCAAAATTATGACTCTCACAAGACCGTTTTTTGTGTCATTTTCAATATTTTTTTTATCCTCAATATATTTTATCATACTAAGGAATATTTTGCTATCCACCTTCCACAAAAAGACTTTATCAATAAATCTGGTATTTTTTTTGTCCAATGTGGAAAGGTCTGGCGGATTATTTATAAGTAGCAAAAAAGGTAGATCATTGTAGTGCCTTTTTACATATTCGGAGAACTCAAGTGCAGTAATATCTCCTATCCTCATCATTGAAATTATAAGATCAATTTTCTGCTTTTTTAATATTTGTATAGCTCTTTTGCCTGTGGGGGCATTGATTATCACCGGCTCTGTGGAGAGGTTTAACTGTTTGTATGAACCGGAAATTTGTTCTGCCAATCTACCATCCTGCTCCAAAATATATGCATCATAGAATGTGGAGACTAAGAGCACATTTTTGACTCTTTTTGACATTAATCTATGGAAATTGTCCTCACCAAACTTTAGTTTTTTGTAGTAATAGTCTAAGTTATTAAAATCCATTTTTCTATCTCCGAGTTATTGGGATATGGAAATTATAAATTTGTCTCAATTGATTAATCTTAATCAAATCAGAGAAAAAAGTGTCAACTTCTCAATTTGGGAAAGTAGATTGTGGAGAATAGGTTTAATAGAAAAGTTTTGCAATTTGCACTAAGAAATCTCCTTTAAAGAAAAAACTTGCATGGTTTTATTATTATTTTTTATTGAATGTAAAATGTAATTGTCTAATAATTCAATTTAGGTATTAAAATGACAAAACAAGACTATATTGAGTTTTGGCTTAAACAAGCCAATGATGATTGGGGAGCTGTTATAACACTATATAAAGGCAAAAAATATTTACAATCCTTGTTTTTTACCCATTTGGTAATTGAAAAGATATGTAAATCCATTTGGATTAAATATAATCTGGAAAATGTTCCTCCCAGAACACACAATTTAATCTATTTGCTTTCGTTTACTCCAATAAAACTATCAGAAAAAATTAGTGAGTTTATGCTTAGCTTAAATAGATTTCAATTGGAAGGTAGATATCCAAATTATTTAACTGAAATGTATCAACTTTGTGATAAAAAGTTTACAAATTCCATGATAAATAAAGCAGAAAAGGTAAGATTATGGTTGATAGAAAAACTGCAATAAAAACAGTAAAATCTTTTATTGCGGATTGTATGCAAAATGGATTAACATTTGATAAAGTCTTAATTTTTGGTTCAATTGCCAATGGAGAAATTCACAGTTGGTCAGACATAGATTTAATGCTCTTCTCTAACCAATTTAGTGACAATATTTTTGAAAACCTGAAGCTGTATTCTAAAATTAATATTAGATATCCAATTATTGAGACCCATCCTTACCATACCAAATATTTATATTCACAAGACCCATTTATTGAGAAGATGAGTAAAAATTCTATTGAAGTAAGGTAAGATATATTAATCTATCCTAACTTTTTTTGAAAACTTCTGCAAAAAAAAGAGTAGAAATTAATTCTACCCTATTTTTTTATATTGTTGTCTGTTCTGATATGATATTTGAAATTTGGAACTTTAATTTTTGAGTAAATAGTCTCTTCTTGCTCTTCTTAGTTGCACAATTAGAGTTCATTCGCGTTAATTCGCGGTTATAATCTTTTGTACTATCCGTGTTTATTCGCTCTAATCCGTATTATCCGTGTTCCATTGCCCTTGCTCTTCCTCACTTTTCTTAATCACTCAAAATATGAATCAAACCAATCCTTGATCCAGCATAGCATCGGCAACTTTAATAAATCCACCAATGTTTGCACCTTTTACATAGTCAATATAATCACCTTGTCTGCCGTATCGAGCACAAACTTTGTGAATATTTATCATTATATTCTGTAGTCTTGTATCAACTTCCTGTCTTGTCCAACTCAGTCGAAGACTATTTTGAGACATCTCCAAACCTGATGTGGCTACACCGCCAGCGTTTGCAGCTTTACCTGGTCCGTATAAAATTTTTGCCTCTTGGAAAAGTTTTACAGCTTCATTTGTAGTGGGCATATTTGCACCTTCGGAAACGCACATACAACCGCCATCCAGAAGACTTTTTGCATCATCTGTTTCAATTTCGTTCTGTGTTGCACAAGGCAGAGCAATATCACACCCGACACCCCAGGGGCTTTTGCCATCAAGATATTGAGCTTTATATTTATCTGCATACTCCTTTATTCTGCCTCTTTTAATGTTTTTCAGTTCAAAAACATAGGCAAGTTTTTCATCATCTATCCCATC
>NIWG01000171.1_pt1 | contig 15463 bp, 10 predicted proteins | sample 1523271 | NCBI WGS metagenome assembly NIWG01 (sample SAMN06894523, study PRJNA379456) | ciliate metagenome | isolation source: three single ciliate cells amplified by MDA sediment | place: USA: Santa Barbara Basin
ATCAAGCTTTGTTTGTTCAAGAAGCAAAGCATCCGGCATTTTTGATAAAGTGCCTGCTGACTCATCCCATTTACCAACAGGAAATCCAATATCCAAAATCCCATAAATTGATTGTTTGCTATTATTGGTTTTATCTAATTTGCCAATAAACTTTCCTGTGCCAAAAATTACCATGTACCCGTTCTTTATAGAGCAATGATACATTATATCAGGAGCTGATGTTACAGGCTGCCCAGGTGATGAAAAAAGAGGAACAGGACTTTCGTTTGAATAAGCAATTTTCCAGTTTGCAGGATCAGAGTCAGTTAAATCAAATTTCCACATATTGCCGAGCAGATCGCCTGCATAAACATAGTCAACTTTTTCGTCATTATTAATGTCAATCAGAGCAGGACTTGACAGCCCATTATTCCCAAAAGCGCCTGTATCAATCTTTTTTATCAGCTCTCCTGTGTAAGCATTAAGAATATAAAGTATTGCACTGCCATTGACAGAGTCATAGCCATTACCAAAGACAGCCGCCCAATTATGGTTGTCCGGATCATTATTGCTTTTATAAGATTGCACAATAAAGATATCGCTAAAGCTGTATCCAAGATCATCATCACTTGCAAAAGCTGCAAAAGCTGTACTGTCTTTGGTCAGTTCAGGATATTCCCATAGAACATCAATACCTTGATTATGTGCTGGTGTTGCAAGCTCATCTTCAGTGAAACCAGCATTGTTCTGAGATAAAATTTTAGTGATATCCAAACAAAAATAACCTTTGCCTCCTTTTTTTAATCCTCCTGTTAAAAGAACCTTGTTATTTGAATTAATGATAATCTTTCTTGAAAATGGTGCAGCATCAACATAGAATTTATGATTATAATTGATCTTTGTAAGATCAATCAAATGATCAAAAACAAGGTGAGGGATATAAGCAAATATCTCAACCCCTGTTTTAGCATCAAATGCATGCAGCATTCCATCATTACTGCCGACAAAAACAATGCCGAATTTTTCTTTGTTATCATCTATACTTACAAAATGCGGCGCTGAATGAACAATATCTCCGAGTTTGTGCTGCCTTTGCCGGAAACTTAAAATTTCTTTTCCTCTGATATAATCCACTACATCAGGATTGTTGTTGAGCATTGTTTTTTGAAGCTTAGTTAAATTAGAATATCTAAAAGGTATAATAGAATCATATCCATTATAGGTTACTATTCTTCGATCCACATCCCAGTCAAGAGATTGCAGGTTTTTACCGGCACTCCACAGTGTTTTGCTTTTTTGATTTTCTATTGCACCTGTCTTGATATCTATAGAGGACTCAATCAGATATGCTGTAACATCACCCTGCCAGGTCTGTGTCAGGGGCATATCATTTTTTTTGATTGGGGGTGTATATGCAGCCTGATACATGACTAAGCTTTTATCTATTATATTATTGCTTATAGAAACTGAAGAGCCTGATGAAACTTTAAAAGACAAATTTTCAAGTACAAAATTGAATGAAGATATAAGTTCTTCTACATTATATGCACTGAAAAACTCTCCTCTGCCGTTTACAGCAGCATGCAAAAGATCATCAATTTTCTGTGCATCTCCTGCATCCGGATCAGGCCAGATTGGGGTTGGTGTGTTTGGATTTAAAAAATAGGGATCATCTTTATACATTGGATTGTCGGTGATCTTGTCATTGTTCATGTCTGAAAGATCAATAGTGCCGTCAACTCCAAATGAGATCGAATATGTTATCATATGCTGGGTTTTCTTATCATCATAATTATTTGCAGCCAGATTATCAGGCAGATTGTCGGCAAGATCAGTGTCATAATATTTCATGGCAATATCTGCCAATGTATTTGAGTATGAGTCTGAATAAGGTTTATTATCATCTCCGTCTTGATTGCCGATTTTTGGGTCATCCCCATTATAATATCCATCTGTTATTATTATGGTAAAAGCCTGCTGGCAGGCTCCTTTTCCTGCCTCATCTTTAAAAGGAGATGCACCTAAATTGCCTGTATATCCATCATCCTGATCATAATAACGTCCAACATTCAAAAGCGCTGCTCTTAAAGGGGTTGCGCCGTTGGAATCAATTTCATACAATAAATTCAAAAATGTTTCTGTTTGATCAAAAACAGCATCATTAAAAGTTTTTTTAAAATTAATTGGCAAAACAGGCTGCCGTGCCCCTCTGTTAATGGTATATAATCCTGCATATATTCCATTTCTATCATTGTTTATGTCAAAAATTGATTGTGCTATGGCTGCCTTTGCTGCAAGTTCTCTTCGCCGATAATATGTGTACCAGTTTGAAAAATTCTGAAGATCTTCTTTGTCACTCTTATATATAAAGTCATGGTCTTTAAAATTTCCAGGTTGGATTTCATTTGGGATATTGTCGTGTTTTTGATCTTTTTCATTATAAAACAATGAAGTCAATCCTATAACTTTATCATCAAGTGTTTCAACCTTGTAATAAAGCCTGTGATCAAGAATATTATCATTATCAGTATCTTCCCATGTTACAAGATAAATTTCTTTTGTGTTGGATGCATTATTTTTGTCAACACAGGCATAATAATGGGCATTAGCAATATTAATATTGTCAATAGTATGAAACGTATCTTTTAATGTAATAGATGCATCCTTACTTCCTGTGTGAATTGGATTAGAAAAAGCTAAAGAAAGACCTGCATCATTCATTGTATAAGATTTAGTGCCCTGCCATGGAGTATAGTTAAAATGCTGATCATAATAAATGCGATTATAACCCTGCCACTGACTTTTCCAGTATTCACGATCAGTGCCTTTAAGTGATGTTGAACTGGAGCCTGATGTATAATTATTATCACCCGGATCAGCAAATAAATATTCATGTGGTTCGCCGCCAATAGAAAATGTACCATTATTTTCTTTAGTTACAAATTCCCAGTCCATACTGCCGGAATTGTCAAAGATAAACATGATATTTGGTGAAGGTGCCATGGTTGCGGTCTCCATGGGATAATCGCTGATCTCGGTGCAAAACCCGGTATTGACAAACAAAAAAATAACAGCCCCAGCCAGTCTTAACAGGCAATAACAAAAGATGAAAACAGCTTTTAAATTATGAGGCATTTTCATATAACAGCCATTGGCTGATTTGATATGCAGCAGCAAAAGGTTAATATCAGCTTTAATACTAAGGGCGTTCTCATAAAAAACTCAAATCCTATAATCGTTTTTTATATCCCATGGCAATTATGACTATGCTGTTGTTTTGTGTTGATTTACCGTAAAGATCAAAAAAGTGCATTCTGCCGCCGGCACTTGTTTCGTTGACTTTTAGTGAATGACCTGAACCTGACATCCCAATAGGAATACCATTATCTATTGCTCCAAAAAAAGTATTAGCTCCTAAATCTGACTGCTCAGTAATTATTGCATTTAGATCAGGATCGCCTTTGCTGTTTAAGGGAATATCATTTGCCTTCCAGACCCATGATGAATTTAAATCTTCGCTGGCAGCTTCTCTAACCGCACCTTCAGCAAGATAAAAATTTTGCTTGTAAATGCGTTCATTGCCTGCAATATTCATTTCAACATATGTAGTATTGGTTGCTGCAATGCCGATAATGGTAAGTATAATTAGAAACAGTGCCGCAGTGATCAAAACAAATCCACGCTCTGAATTGATTAACATATCAGTATAAAATCCCTTTTATCTGATTCTAATGGTCTTTATAGTCAAAGATTTTGTCTGTTTTTGTGTATTTTCAGCAATGGTTACTGCTATGGATTTTTTATCTGAACTCAAGTCAACAATATCCCATGTAATGAGATGTTTTGGCTTATTGTCATCTTTGTTATCATGGCTGCCTGCTGCAAGCACAGGATCATCAAAGGACAGACACAACAATGTTTCAATATGATTTGAGCCTGCAATAATTCTTTTTGTCAAAAGATCTGAACGATTGTTTCCCTTGACAGCAGATGTCTGCATAGCAACAAGACTAAGCATGCCAACCAACAGCATAGTCATAGCAATAAGAACTTCAATTAAAGTAAACCCATTGGTGTTTGTCATTTTTACGTTAGTATCATCAAAGTTATTTTTTACTGCCTGTACCACAAATGGCAGCTATGCAACAAGTGAATTTGGAACTGCTTTGAGAATATCAATGGAAACACGATTAAACAAAGCCACTTTTTTTTTTATAATATGCTGATTGCATAGTTTACCGCAAGTTATTATTTTTAAAAAACAATAAAAACAAGTTGCAATGTTGATCAAATATATATAGTAATATGTTACTATGTCAAAACGAAGAAGCATAATCCTTAATAATATAACTACTTCTATAAGTTTAGAGGAACCTTTTTGGAGTGAGTTAGAAAGGTTTGCTGAACAAAAAGGTGTTTCATGGCAGAATTTTTTACGCAGTATTATTGCTGACACAAGTTCAACATCAAATCGTGCTGCTGTAATAAAGGGAGTTATAGTTGAACTTTTAAAAAATGAAAAAAGTGTCCAACAATGCGAAATTGTATCATTGTGGGAGATTAGAACTTTGCAGGAAAAAAAACATATCAATTGTTATTCCAACAGATTATTAGCAGGACGCTATTATAAGAATGAAATTATTATAGAAGATTCTGAAGTTTCTCGTCACCATATAATGTTCGCATTTGATAATATAAACTGGTGGGCTGTTGATTTAAACAGCAAAAATGGCAGTTTTTTAAATAATAAAAAATTTTTGGTAAAAAAAATTAAAAATAAACAAAAAATAAAAGTGGGCAAATCTTATATTTGTTTAACGCGTTAAAAAGGAAAAGATTGTGGAACAGATACAATTTGGCTATGCCACTGATGTTGGCAGACATCGTGATCACAACGAAGACAATTATTCTATAAATGAAAAGCATAATATCTGGCTTGTTGCAGATGGCATGGGAGGTTATAGTTCAGGTGAAATTGCAAGTGAAATTGCTGCAAAAAAAATCCCTGAAAAAATTGCACAAGGCAAAAGCCTTGAACATGCAATCAAAGAAACCCATTATGAAATTCATAAAGCAGTTGAATCAGGAGCAGGCAGCTCAGGAATGGGCTCTACTGTAGTTGCACTTCAATTGATGAATAATTTTAAATATAAAATTTCATGGGTAGGAGACAGCCGGGCTTATCTTTGGAATGGAAAAGAACTTGAACAGATCACACATGATCATTCATACATCCAGAAATTATTAGATACAGGAACGATAAATGAAAAAGAAGCCCGTGATCATCCTCAGCGAAATGTTATAACTCAGGCTCTTGGATCTGACAGCATTAAAACAGTGCAAGTTGATACGGCAATAAACACTTTTTACAAAAATGAAAAAATACTTCTTTGCAGTGATGGACTTACAGGAGAAGTAGAAGATGAAGATATAGCACGTATTTTAAAAAGCGAAACTGACAATCAAAAGGCTGTAAAAAAACTTATAGACACTGCAAATAATAAAGGCGGTTCTGATAATATTACTATTGTTTTGGTTTCAGCACCATCAAGCTCTCCTGTTCGTGTTAAAAAAGGAAAAACAATTCCAATAAATTCAGCCCGGATAAATAGAAAACTAAAAAAAGACAAAATTAAAAAAAGAATGATATTTTTTATGGTCATTGTATTGGGATTTATCATTCTTTTGTCGTTCTTTATTCTTTTATCTGATAAAGATAACCCCAAAACTAATAATTCAGGGCAAATTGTAAAAAAAGAGCATCAAAAAAAAACATTAATTCAAGTGATAGATTCAAAGCAAAACAAGATTATGCTTGATATTAAAACAGGTGAAAAACTTAAGGAAAATGTTCATAGACTTGGAGAAAAATATATAGATATTCAAAATACAACAACAGAAAATGAGGAATAATATGGCTTTAACAGGAACTACTCTTGGCAAGTATCAAATAATAAAAAAACTCGGTGTAGGCGGAATGGCAGACGTTTATGAGGCAAAAGATACATCTTTAGACCGCATAGTGGCGCTTAAAATCCTGCCTCCTGAATTTGCAAGAGATAAGGAGCGCGCAAAACGCTTTGAAAAAGAGATAAAAGCTGCGGCTGCCCTTTCTCACCCTAATATTGTTACACTCTATGATGTAGGGCATGATAAAGGCTATCATTATTATAGCATGAGTCTTATGCCGGGTGGTGACCTTAAAGATAAAATACTTAAAGGCTTAACACCTGACCAGAGCATAAACATAACAAAACAAATGGCTGATGCTTTATCAAAAGCTCATGACAAAGGATTTGTTCACAGAGATATAAAGCCTGAAAATGTTTTGTTTGATGAACAAAACAGACCCATGCTCACAGATCTTGGCATTGCCAAAATCATGGGAAGCGGCACAAAAATGACAAAAACAGGCATGAGCATTGGCACGCCGCATTATATGAGTCCTGAGCAGGCAAGAGGAAAAATAGTTGATGCAAGAAGCGATCTTTACAGCCTTGGCATAATGCTGTTTGAAATGCTTACAGGAAAGGTGCCGTACGAGGCTGAAGAAACATTTGCTGTTGGCTTAATGCATATTAACGATCCTGTTCCAATACTTCCTGACAATTTAAAAAAATATCAAGCTCTTCTTGATAATTTATTGACAAAAGACCCTGTTAACAGATTCCAAAGTGCTGATGAATTAATTGATGCAATTAAAAAAATAGAATCAGGTCTTAAAATATCAAGACCATCAATATCCACAACATTAGTAAAAACTGCTCATCCAAAAACAAAAAACAGCTTATTGTGGGCAGCAGGAGGCGGGCTGCTGGCTTTTTTAATTGGATTTGGTTTTATTTATTATCAGTCTTTAAATAATACAGCCAATACTGCAGCAGGTGGTAAATCATTGCCTGTAATTTACGACAGCAAAAAGTCTGAGAAAATTGTGAAGTCCATTGTAAAACCTCCCATTTCTGACAAAAGGTCTGTTAAAGTTACAGGAGGCAGTGCTATTTTACATATTTCAAGCAATCCTTCCAAAGCTTTAGTTTATTTAAACGATCAATTCCTTGGGCAAACACCTTATCAGGGAAATGATTTAAATCAGGGAGAGTTTAATCTTCGCTTAGAAAAAAAATACTATAAGCCCTATAAAAACAAAATTAATTTGATTAATAATGAAGTATTAAAAAAAGTATTAAAATTAGATCGTGCAAAAGGAGCAGTTACAATACTTACTAATCCATCATCAGCTCTGGTATGGTTAGATAACAAAAAACAATCAGGCACAACACCTATAACAATTAAAAACATTTTATCAGGCAATCATAAAATCAAAGTACATTTAGATAAATATTATGATCAGAAACAAGAAATAGAAATTCTGCCTGATAAAACAAGTAAGCTTGAAATAAGTTTATCAGGCGGCAATCTTGTAAAATATAATGGCAAATGGCTAACGCCTGAAGAAAAACAAGTTTTAATAGCAAAGGCGAAAGCAAAAGCGAAAGCTAAGGCAAAGGCTGAAGCCGAAGCAAAAGCAATAGCAGAAGCTAAAGCAAAAGCTAAAGCAGAAGCAGAAAAAAAAGCAAAAAAGGCTGCCGCAGAACAAAAATTAAAAAATTTGATAAAAAAAGCAAAAATAGAGTTTGATAAAAATAATTTTATCCTTGCAAAAGATTTGATTAATAAAGCAAAAGTTTTTAGAAACAATATACCTGATAATTATTTTTCAGGACTGGCAAAGTTAGATAGCAATATGAAAGCCCTTTTATATGCCATAGAAAATGTAAAAGAATTTACAGATTCAGTAACAGGTATGGAGTTCGTAAGGGTCCCCAAGGGGTGTTTTCAGATGGGAAGCAATTCAGGCGGTAGTGATGAAAAGCCTGTTCATAAAGTATGTGTGGATGGCTTTTGGATGGGAAAATATGAAGTAACTCAGGGGCAGTGGAAAAAGATCATGGGCAACAATCCTTCACATTTTAAATCAGGAAATGATTATCCTGTTGAAAAAGTATCCTGGAATGACGTTAAAAAATTTATTTCAAAACTTAATCAACAATCAGGTAAGACATTCAAACTGCCGACAGAAGCTCAATGGGAATATGCGGCAAGAGCAGGCACAAAAACGATTCGATACTGGGGGAACTATATTTCCTGTGACAATGCCATGTATGAAAATGATGTAGGTTCCAGCGAGGATTCTTGTGTAAACTTTATAAAAAAAAAAGGATTGACGCCTGATTCAACAGCACCAGTTGGCAGTTATGTTCCTAATCCTTATGGTTTGTATGACATGCTTGGCAATGTATGGGAGTGGTGTAAAGACATATATGCAGAAAAAGCCTATAACAGCCATACGCTTAATAATCCCATATATGACAAAGGCGGCTCCAATCGCGTGATACGGGGTGGCAGTTGGCTCTACTACCCTGCCACCCTGCGCTGTGCCTATCGCTTCAGGTTCACCCCTGGTTACACGAGCTACAATGTGGGCTTTCGTCTTATCAGGAAAAATTAATTTTTATGTTTTTTACTTTTTTACCTTTTTGTTGGGTTTTCAAAATTATAGGGGGACCGCCAGCTTTGATGGAGAGCAGCCTTTTAATAAGCTGCGTAGCAAGCTTTAAAAGGCTGTTCCAGCGAAGCTGGATTTTTTTTTAGGAAATAGTTATGTCTATAAAAATATTTACAATTCCATTTGATAAAGAGAATGAAATTTTTCATGAAGAAATCTTGAATAGTTTTATTTTAAAGAACAATATAAAAAGCATCTCTTGTGATTTTTTTTGTTCTTGCAATAATCCATACTGGACTGTTTTATTGGAATATGAAGCTATTTTGCAAACCCATGAAAAAGAGCAAATCCAAAAACTTGACAAACCTCAGAGCGAACTTTTGAAAAACCTGTTTGAACTAAGAAAAAATCTGGCGAGCAAAGATGGAATTCCTGTTTTTATCATAGCCACTAATAAGCAGTTGAAAGATATTGTAACATCAGCGCCTGAAACAATTGAACAGCTTAAACAGGTCAATGGGTTTGGCACAAAAAAAATTCAAAAATACGGCAGGCAAATTCTTGATACACTTAAAGCTTTTCATAATAAGAATTCAACACCAAATGACTCAAAAAATAAACCTGTATCAGACAAACCTGTATCAGACAAATCTGTTTCTAAAAAAAATGAGATAGTACCATGACAAACAAATACCCCATATTTCAACACTGGTACAAAACTCTGAGCTGGATACTTGGCTCTGTTGAAAAATTTCCTAAAAATGCAAGATTTTCAACAGCTTCAAGAATAGCAGATATTTCGCTTGATGCCATGGAATTAGTAATTGAAGCAATATATTCAAAAAATAGAAAAATAATTTTGATTAAATTTAACATGAATCTTGAGAAGCTGCGTGTCCTTTTTAGAATATCCAATGATAAAAGGTATATTTCTATTTCACAGTATGAATATGTTTCAAATGCAATTGATAAAGCAGGCAGAATGGCAGGAGGCTGGAAAAAACATAATGAAAAAAAAACAAAATAATATGTTTGACCAAACAATTTGTTTTGCAAACCTTCTTTCAGCATACAAAAAAGCTGTTAGAAGATGCAGAAAAACAGATGAAATTAATAAGTTTACCTTTTATCTTGAAAAAGAGCTTATTCAGCTTAAAAAAGAATTATCTTCTGAAACATATGTTCCAGCTCCGCACAGATATTTTACAGTATTTGATCCTAAAAAAAGAACAATCGCTGTTGCTCCTTTTCAAGACAGGATCGTTCACCATGCTATTGTCAATATTCTCGAACCAATATTTGAAAAAAGGTTTATATTTGATTCTTATGCTTCAAGAAAAAATAAAGGAACACATGCTGCTGTCAAGCGTGCTCAGAAATTCATCAGAAAACGTCCATGGTATTTAAAAGCAGATATACAAAAACATTTTGACAGTATTGATCACAAGATCCTTTTAAAACAAATTAAGATGAAAATAAAAGATGAAAGATTATTCTCTTTAATTGAAAAAATTGTACACAGACCTGATCTTCCTTTGAAAGGTCTTCCTATTGGAAATCTTACAAGCCAGTTTTTTGCAAATCTGTATCTTGATATTTTTGATCATTATATCAAAGACCAGCTCGGCATCAAATGTTATCTTAGATATATGGATGACTTTGTAATTTTTGGATGGTCACAAAAAATGGTTAAGGAAAGACATGACAAAGCTGATTTGTTTCTTAAAAAAAATCTTAAACTTAGTTTGAATAAAAAAGTTTCATATCTTGGAAAAAGTATTACTGGTTTAAGTTTTCTTGGAATGAGAATATATCCAGGAACAATACGAGTAAAATCTGAAAACAAAAAAAGGAGTATAAAACGTATTTATAAAAATCATCAATTATGGGAAACTGGTAAGGTTCATGAAGATGCTCTTGTATCTTCAGTGAAAAGTGTAATGGCTCATCTGACTTATTTTGCGAATGTCAGATGTGAACAGATATAGGTGCTAAAGCCATAAAGGCGGCTCCAATCGCGTGATACGGGGTGGCAGTTGGAACAACAACCCTGCCAACCTGCGCTGTGCCAATCGCAACAGGAACACCCCTGGTAACACGAACAACAATGTGGGCTTTCGTCTTATCAGCACAGAGAAGAGTATGCAGAATCTAAGTTCTTTATGAAGGATTAGACAGTCGATTTCTCTGTCCAGGCTTTAGTTTCCTGATGGGTTGCAGGCAAACCATCGAATTAAAGCAGGGCAAAAGAGGATTCCTCTTTATAAATGGAATGCTCTTTTGCCCAAATTTTCAAATCAAAAGATTCAGATGAAAGATTATGCTTCAAAGCTTGAGCATAAGTATAAGATTAAAAAATAAATAACAGGAGAAGAACAATGATAAAATATCCATATGGTATGGCTGATTTTAAAAGCATTATTAAAGAAGGTTATTTTTATTGTGACAAAACAGATAAAATACATCAGCTTGAAAATAGTAAATCTCAGGTTTTTATTCGTCCAAGGCGCTTTGGTAAAAGTCTTGTACTGTCAATGCTGGAAAATTATTATGATGTGGCAGAAAAGGACGAGTTTGAGCAAATATTCGGCAATTTAAAAATAGGCAGAGAGCCTACTCAACTTCGCAATTCATATTATATTTTAAAATTTGATTTTTCCTGCGTTGATCCAACAGGAACGGCACAAGATATCAAGCAATCTTTGTTTAATCATATCAATAGCTGTATTGAACACTTTAATGCTTTTTACAGATATAAAGGATATGATCTGCCCAAAATAAAAATTAATTATGACGATGCTTTAGTTTCGTTAAGATCTCTTGCAAGCTCAGTTTCCATGACCCCATATCCTGTTTATCTTTTAATTGATGAATATGACAATTTTGCCAATACAGTTATGATGGGCATACAAAGCCGGGAAGATAACTATAAAGCTATTGTGCATGATGAAGGACCTTTAAGAACATTTTTTAAAACCATTAAATCTCTTACTTCAAGCTCAATGTTTGACAGAGTGTTTATAACAGGTGTTTCTCCTGTTGTTATGAGCGACATTACAAGTGGATATAATATTGCTGAAAATATATATTTTGAGCCTGAATTCAATGACCTATGCGGGTTTAAGCAAAAAGAAATTGAAGATGCAATTAAAAATATTATTAAAGAATGCAAATTTGAAAAAAAGAAAATAAAACAAGCAGTTGATCTTATTAGGACTTATTATAATGGATATCGTTTTTCTAAAACAAAAAAAGAATATATTTATAATCCAACCCTTTGTTTGTATTTTTTTAAACAATTTCAAAAATCATGTTCATATCCCGATAAAATGCTGGATTCAAATCTTGCTATGGATGAATCAAAACTTGAATATATAGCTCAAATTCCCGGAGGCACTGATATTTTAATGAATCTAACGCAGACAAACCAGATCCTTATATCTGATATAAAGGATCGTTTTGGCATTAAAGAGATGTTAGAAGATTGGTCCAAGGATAATTCTTTTCTTGTATCTTTTTTGTATTATTTTGGAGTTGTAACAATTTCCGGGACAACCAAAGATTTAAAAACGATTTTAAAAGTTCCTAATCTTGTTATAAAAAGTCTTTATGTTGAACGGTTGCAAAAGTTTTTTCTGCCTGAACCAATGGTGAGAGATGAAGGCAAAAGAGCAGCCGATCAGGTTTATACCAAAGGCGATATTCTGCCTTTATGCAAGTTTATGGAAAAGAAATATTTCAAGGTATTTAGCAGCCGGGATTATAGATGGGCAAATGAATTAACCTTAAAAACAGCTTTTCTAACTCTGCTTTATAATGATCTTATCTTTATTATGGATTCTGAACTTGAACTTGAACAAAGATATGCTGATCTTACAATGATCATTCGCCCTGATAAAAGACATGGCAAGGTATTTGATGTTTTAATTGAGTTTAAATTTATAAAACTTACAGATATAAAAATAAATAAACAAAAGATCAGCAAACTTTCAATGGATGAACTTATGAATATCTCACAAGTTAAAAGCAATTTTCAAAAAGGTAAAGCTCAGGTAAAAGACTATGCTGCAAAGCTTGAAAAAAAGTATAAAGATTTAAGATTGCAAAAGTTTGTTGTAGTGTCACTCGGGTTTGAGAGAGTATGTTTTAAAAAAATATAACTTTAAAAAACAAATAACAGGAGAAAAAACCATGCTTAAACTGATTTTTAAAAACAATAAATATTCACCAGCAGAACTAAACAAAAAAAGAATTTCCATAGGCAGAGATAAATCCAATGATATAGTTCTTATTGAAGAAGATATTTCAGGTTTTCATGCAGAGATCCATACAGAAGATGAAAATTCTTTTTTAGTGGATTCAGGCTCTTCAAACGGCACTTTTGTTAATGGAGTACATGTAGATAAAAAGCATAAATTAAAACCCTGGGATATTGTTAGATTCGGCAAAACACAAGCTGAAATAATTGATCCTGAAAAAAGACGGCCTACAACTTTACATAAAGCAATTGATGATGTTTCCCAAAAACAAGCTGACATTCCTGCAAACGGCTGGTCTTTAAAAGGACTTTCTGACCCTGTAAAAAACAAAGTTTTCCCAATAAATAAGGATATGGTATTAGGTCGCGATAAAGACTGCGATATTGTTATTTCTTCTGAAATGATCTCAAGACAGCATGCTAAGATCGTTTTTTTGGAAAACAATTTAAGCATACAAGACATGAAAAGCTCTAATTTCACCTATGTAAATGAAAAGAAAATTTCTTCTTTGGCTTTAAAAGACGGTGATGTGATCAAGCTTGATAAAATTTCTTTTAAGGTTCAAAACAATTTATCTGATATAAACAAGACAAAACTGCGCCCTGCAATAGATATAAATAAAACAGCATTAAGAGATTCTATTGATAAAACAAAAACAATGCCTGTATCTGACAGCAATAAGAATGCCTTGTTAATAGGTCAAGACGATTTCTCAGGCAAAAAGTTTTTTTTAACCACCCATAAAACAACAATAGGCCGCACACCCGGAAACATAATTATCATTGATGAAACTGCTGTTTCAGCATCCCATGCAAAAATAACATTAGCAAATGGGGATTGGAAATTAGAAGATACAGATTCGACAAACGGCACTTTTGTTAATGATAAAAAGATCACTGAACAAATATTAGAAAATGGCGATATTATCTGTTTTGGAAAAACAAAGTTTAAGTTTGAAGATAATCAGAAAAAAAAGACACAGATGATAGAATCGCTAGACGGCAGAACTCATACCAGTGTCAGCTCTGCTGTAAAAAAACGTCTGCCTGCATGGATTTATGGTTTGATTGGTTTTTTAATCGTAGGCATAAGCTTAACTATTTTTTTAATATTAAAAAATGATAATTCTATTGCAAATGCTGATCTTCAGGGAAGCTCTATCTGGTCTCAGAGTTTGCCTCAGGCAAGAACCAATCCTGCAACTCCTGTTATTGCAAACATTAATGATGATAAAATGCTTGATGTAATAATTGCAGACGCAAGTGGTTTTATTACTGCTTTAGATGGTGAAAAAGGTCTTAAGATATTTGAATCAGAAGTTATGGATAAGATTTTAGCAGCCCCGGTTGCAGTTGATCTTACAAAAGACGGTATTGATGAGATCATTGTTGCAAGCAACAATGGTATAGTATCAGCTTTTAATGGCAGTGGGAAACTATTATGGCGTTCTGCGTCAAATCTTGATCTCGGGGAAATCATTAATCGCCCTGCAATAGAAGATGTTAATAATGATAAAGTCTTAGATATTATTGTTCCTACAGCAAATAAGGGTTTAGTTGCATTAGATGGTTCACACGGCTGGGAAATATGGAATACAAAAGCCATTACAAAAGGCAGAATTATAACAGCTCCTGTCAAAGCTGATTTTAATGAAGACGGCATAATTGATTTTCTATTTGCTTCAGAATCAGGACATATCTGTGCAATAACATCACAGCAGAAAAAAGTATGGAAACTATGGGAAGCAGATCTTCCTTTGCTTGATTACAGCTCTCCTTTATTTTTTAAGGCTGGCAAACAAAGCCTGATAGTTATCTTTACAAAAGAAAAAGGAATAGCTGCATTAAATGCAAAAACAGGAAGGATTGTATGGAATAAAGCTATATCTAAACGTTTTTTTGCATCTCCTGTGGCAAGTGACAGCAATGATGATAATATAAATGATGTAATAGCTGTTGCTGCAAATGGAGATATACATGTATTTGACGGGGCAACAGGCGATGAAATATGGTCTGTTGCAACAGGGGCTGCTGTATTAGCAGCTCCTTGTTTATTTGATTTTAATAATGACGGGCTAAAAGATTTAATTATTCTTGATACTAAAGGCGGCTTGCATTGTATAGATATAAATCGAGGACGCACTGAACTTTCAGTAAAGATTACAGGAGCTGACAGCTTTTTTGCATCTCCTGTGCTTGCTGACATTAATAATGATGGATTTTTAAACATCATAATAGCTGCAAAAAATGGTCAGATAACTGCATATTTTTTAAATAGAAAAACAGGGAAAAACAAAAAAGTCTGGCCTGTTTTTTTAGGAAGTATTTAAATGTATTGGAAAAACAAAGTTTTGCAGACAATGATTTATAGTGAGAGTTTTATTTAGTGCCCAAAGAACATTATGTCCAACCAAAAAGAAAGGTACAATAATGAAAACAATAAATTTTTTAGTTCCAGCCCTGATTTTAATACTTGTTACAGGATGTGCTTCTTTATCAAAAATCACATTAAACACACATCCTGCCGGCGGAAAAATTATAGTCAGAGAACTTGGAAAAGAGTTTTATGACAATAGCACTTTAGAGCTTGAAAAGGGAATTTATACCTTAACAGCCAAAAAACAAGGATATAAAAATAATTCTATAGTTATTAATGTTGATAGCAGGATTGATCAGGTTGTTGCAATTTCTCTTGGCGAAAAGATTCTATCAAAAAT
>NIWG01000535.1_pt1 | contig 15299 bp, 18 predicted proteins | sample 1523271 | NCBI WGS metagenome assembly NIWG01 (sample SAMN06894523, study PRJNA379456) | ciliate metagenome | isolation source: three single ciliate cells amplified by MDA sediment | place: USA: Santa Barbara Basin
GGGATCGGCGACTATAATATGAGACGCCTTGTAGAGGCCGGAGGACAGCATTCCCCTGATCAACGCCTCGCCCATCTGTCCCCCGCCGAGGAATCCTATTGTATGCGTCATAAGAACCGCCTGCATGGTGTTTAATAGAAAAAAATCGTACCGCCTTCGATCAAAAAGTGGGGCAGTGTAACAGAAAATGCGATAATCGTCCAGAAAAGGCGGAGTTGGATTAACGAGGTGAAAATATGATAAATACGGATTTAGTCGATATTTTGGTTTGCCCGCAGTGCAAGGGAACGTTGCGGTTGACGGAAGATGCGCTCGGACTGGCCTGTGGGAGGTGCAGGCTCCTCTACGAGATTCGGGACGATATTCCCGTCATGCTGATAGAGGAGGCCCGGAGTCTTGATAAGGAGGAGAGTTTGGGGGACGCAGACGAGGAATGTTAAGGCCACCTTGAAAAATTGCTTTTTCGCCCAACCTCTCGAAGTCTACGCTTATCTCGTTGTGGAAAAAATTTTATCCTCGGAGATAAGCGCAGACTTCGATATCAAACATATGCCTGCGGTAAAATTTTCTCCACGCCTCGACTTTGAACGAAAAATCTAATTTTTCAAGGCGCCCTTAATGTGACGACGGAGCGCCGGAATCAAGATTTCGGGACGGCGTCGATCAACGAATGCGCCTTGCTGCGGGTTGGAGTTGCTTTTTCAGTGGACGGAAGTATTATCGATGAATAACGGGTGTCCGGGAGGTATGTAAAATGCCGCAAACGGCCCCCGGAATGCGAGGATTAACATGAAGAAAGCGCTGCACTCCCTTGAATCGGCAGTTGATCGTTTCATGAAAACAGTCGCTTCAGACGGCGGGGACCTTCCCGCCTACCTTGAGACCCTTTCCGTTCTGTATCCTGTGTTGGCTGCAATTGAGCGGTTGGAAGGACGCGGCTTGCCGCGTAGCGAAATACTCCCCTGTCTTGCACCGGTGCGCGAGGCCTTGCGTCAATCTCCGCTTTTTCGTCGGATGCAGGATTGGCCGCGCGGATATCAGGGCGATTTCGAAATGGTCGAACATATAGTGTCGGGGAATAACCTGGCGCCCGAAAAAACCGTCGCATATCATCTGGAACAATATGGCCTGAGATCATCGGCGGTGCAACAGCACAGGAATAAAATCTTCTGTCAGGCTGAACTCATCATGAGAACGACCCAAAAAATGAACAGCCCCGCCATACTCAGCGTTGCCTGCGGCGGCAGTCCCGACCTCTTCCATATTCAGGATTTCCTCAACGGCGCCCCCATATTTACGCTGTATGACAATGACGAAGAGGCCTTGGAATATTCCAGGTCCCGTTTGTCGGCCCTGCGGGAAAATTGTAACTTCATACGGGGTAATGTGTTAAGGATAGCGCGTAATCTGCGCGATGTCGGCGCCTTTGATCTTGTCATAATGGGAGGGGTTTTTGACTACCTCCGGGATGGAATGATCATTAATATCCTGCGGACTCTTTGGGAGAACCTCCTGAACGTGCGCGGGACTCTCTTCTTTAGCAATATGTCCCATGACAATCCGAGCAGGATTTTGACAGAGTACCTCGCAGATTGGTTCCTTATAATGCGGGATGAGGAAGAGATAATGCGGCTTTGCGCTTCCGCTGGAATTCCGGAATCTTCCGTAAGTTTTTCAAGGGAGATGACGCGTTGCGCCATCATGGCGGAGGTGGAAAAATCATAAATGCCGACTGTGCGGCGCGATAAAAATGACGGCGCATCCGTACGGCAAACCTGCAAGAAGGCCTGGGAATATATTTTTATGATGCGACCGTCTTTTCCGTGAGAAATATGTGCCGTGCAGCGGCTCTACGCGATATTACAAGAAATGAGGTGCGAATATGTGGGAATATACTGATTTGGTCCAGGAACATTTTTTACGCCCCAGAAATGTGGGGGAGGTGGAGGAGCCCAGCGGAACGGGCGATGTCGGATCGCTGGCCTGCGGCGATGCATTGAAATTGACGCTGAAGATAGACGATAACGAAAAGATTGTTGACGCAAAATTCAAGACCTTCGGTTGCGCCAGCGCCATTGCCTCCTCTTCGGCTCTTACTGAGATGATCAAGGGCGTAACGGTGGCGGAGGCTGAAAAGATCACCAATGAGGATATTGCAAACTCTCTTGGCGGTCTTCCCAAGGAAAAAATGCATTGTTCCGTTATGGGAAGAGAGGCGCTGGAGGCGGCGATCGCCGACTACCGGGGAATAGCTCTCCCCTCGGCGGAGGGCGAGATCATCTGCGAGTGTTTCGGGGTGACCGATGTGGAGATAACCAGGGCGATTGAGGAATCAAGCCTGCGATCGCTGGAAGAGATTACCAACTTCACAAAGGCTGGCGGCGGTTGCGGAAAATGTGAGGAAAAATTGCGTCATATTCTCCAGACGACGGTTGCCGACGCGACGGAAATCCAGGCCGTTGAGAGGCGCCCCCGGCGCATGACGACCCTGCAAAAGATTAAAAAGATTGAAGATGTTCTTGATCGGGAGATCAAACCGGGCCTCAGAAAGGACGGGGGAAGCATCGAACTTGTGGATATTGACGGGGATTTTGTCTTCGTCTCCCTGCAGGGAGCCTGTAAGAGCTGTTCCATGTCCCGAACGACGCTAAAGGAATATGTGGAAAAAAGATTGCGGGAACTCGTGCTTGACTCGCTCATTGTGGAGGAAGCGGACTGATGAAATACACGCCCGATCAGATAATCTATATGGACAATAACGCCACAACGCGAGTCGCGCCTGAGGTGCTCGACGCCATGGCGCCGTTCCTCCGCGACTATTACGGCAATCCCTCCAGCATGCATAATTTCGGCGGGCAGGTCGCCGGAGCTCTGAGCGCCGCAAGGTTGCAGGTCGCCTCTCTTTTGGGCGCCGACCCGGAAGAAATAACCTTCACCAGTTGCGGAACGGAAAGCGATTCAACGGCAATCCTTTCGGCTCTTCAGGTCAATCCCGATAAACGCCATATTGTCACCACGCGGGTGGAGCATCCCGCCGTAAAAAATCTCTGTGAGAATCTGCGAGGGATAACCAGTCGTACGTACAGGCTCACTAGGCTCAAGGTCAACGGTGAAGGAGAACTTGATCCGGAGGAGTACGAAAAGGCGCTCAGTGATGATACCGCCATTGTCAGCGTCATGTGGGCCAACAACGAAACAGGCGTCCTGTTTCCCATTGCCGAAATGGCCGCCATGGCCCGAAAAAGGGGGATTCTCTTTCATACGGATGCGGTGCAGGCCGTCGGCAAGATACCTATTAATCTGAGGAACTCCGAAATCGACTTTCTCTCCCTTTCGGGGCACAAGCTTCATGCTCCCAAGGGCGTCGGGGCGCTGTATATTCGTCGCGGCGCCCCCTTTGTTCCCTTTCTCACAGGCGGTCATCAGGAGAGGGGACGTCGGGGAGGCACGGAAAACGTCGCCTCCATTGTCGGCCTCGGAAAAGCGTGTGAGCTTGCCGCCGGGATGATGGAAGAGGAGAATCTCAGGGTAAGAGCGCTCAGGGACAGGCTTGAGGAGGGATTGCTTTCAACAATCCCCCGATCCCTGCTCAACGGTCATGTAAGGGACAGGCTTCCGAATACCTCGAATATAAGTTTTGAGTTTGTGGAAGGGGAGGCCATATTGCTGCATATGAACCGCTACAATATCTGTGCCTCCTCCGGATCCGCCTGCACCTCCGGGTCGCTTGAACCCTCGCATGTTCTTCGGGCCATGGGGGTTCCGTTTACCGCCGCGCACGGATCCATCCGTTTTTCCCTGAGCGTGTATAATACAGAGGAAGACGTTGATGTTATTCTTGAGAAGCTTCCCGGGATAATTGCGTCTCTCAGAGAGATGTCTCCCTTCTGGAAAGGTTGAGGTGAAAATATGGCTAAAAAGGCAAAGAATGAGGGCTGGGTGTATGTTATCGTCCGCGATCCCGGCAAAGACGAAAGTTTTCTGGGAATCCACAATGAGGAAAGGGATATACAGTATATACCCGCCTTTGAAACAAAGGAGGGGGCGCAGGAATGCTTTCTTGATTTTCCCCGGGAAAAAGGAAAAAAATACGAGATTCAGGCCGTTCATATCGAGGATCTGCGTGAAAACGCTGACAAGAGCGGCTTTCTCGTTGCCGTGGTGGACGCCAAGGGCGAAATAATCGAATAATGCGCGCTTGAAAAGAGCGGGTTGCGAGGGTGTGGAAAAGAGCGATTCTTGTGCAGAGTCGCTTTTTCAGGGTGAACTGAAGGGCGCCGGAGGGAGGGAGTTCAAGTGAGTCTCAAGATTGCAGTCGGCGGAAAGGGCGGAGTCGGGAAAACCACGGTGACGGCGTTGCTGGCCAGATGTCTTGCCGTTGATAAAAAGAACAAGGTTATAGCCATTGATGCGGATCCCGTTGCAAACCTCGCCGCAGGTTTGGGCATTTCGGAGGAAAAACCCATAACCCCCATTGCCGAACTCAGGGAGCTCATTGCCGAGAGAACCGGCGCCGAGCCGGGAAGCATGGGCGGTTTCTTCAGTCTGAATCCAAAGGTGGATGATATCCCTGAAAGATTCTCCCTTGAGCGCGACGGGGTAAGGCTTCTTGTGATGGGAACGGTGCAGAGCGGCGGTTCGGGGTGCATCTGTCCCGAGAGTACGATTTTAAAGGCCTTGATGAACCACTTGGTCCTTTTCAGGGAGGATGTCGTGTTGATGGATATGGAGGCCGGGGTTGAACATCTGGGACGCGCCACCTCCGCCTCCATGGACGCCCTTGTTATTATCGTCAACCCGGGCGCGAGATCGCGTGCGGCGGCGGGAAGAATTAAAAAGCTTGGTCAGGATATAGGCATACGGAATATCATTGTTCTCGGCAACCGTATTGCGGGGAAGGAGGATGAATCCCTTATACGCGACTCCCTGCAGGGGCATGAAATACTGGGCTTTATCCCTGAAATGCGGGAAATTACTCTGGCCGACAGAAACGGACTGCGCCCTTTTGACAATATCCGGGATATTCCGAAGGAGATTTTCGAAATAGCCGACCGCCTGGCGGCTTTCAAGACGACCTCGACTCCCGACGACGGCGTTCCTTCCCGCTCCGACCGCTGATTTTTCAGAGCCTCTCGTAAAAAATACCGTGATATATCAAGCTTCCCCACAACCATAAGGAATATTCCATGACAACCGCACACAAAAACATAGAGCGCACAATCGCCGTCATAGCGCAGAACGCCCGAAGGGCTTCCCGGACGCTGGCCGCTCTCTCAACCGGAAGAAAGAACAGAGTGCTGAGGAAAACGGCGGCGCTTCTGGATGAAAAAAGAATGTTCATCCGAACGGAAAACACAAAGGATATTCTTGCGGGAAAAAAGGGCGGACTCTCCGCCGCCATGCTGGAGAGGTTGGAACTCTCCGACAAGGTCATTGATTCCATGATCTCCGGCGTAAGAGAGACTCTTGCCCTGCCGGATCCGGTGGGAGGAATCGCCGATATGGAAAAAAGGCCCAACGGTCTTATGGTGGGACGTATGCGCGTTCCCTTGGGGGTCATTGGCATGATCTACGAATCACGCCCGAATGTAACCGTTGACGCCGCCATACTCTGTCTGAAAGCGGGCAACGCCGTTATTTTACGCGGAGGCTCCGAGGCGATCCATTCCAATATCGCCCTGGCGCAACTGCTCCAGAAGGCGCTGGCCTCTGAAAATATTGTTGCGGACGCTGTTCAGGTCATCCCGATAACGGATCGGGAGGCCGTGGGAAGCATGTTGCGGCAGGAAGAGAATATTGATCTCATCATACCGCGGGGCGGGGAGGGGCTTATCCGCTTTGTCGCCGAAAGCTCCAGGATTCCCGTCCTGAAGCATTATAAAGGCGTCTGTCATATCTATGTTGACAAACAGGCCGACCTTGAGAAGGCGCTTCCCGTTATCTTGAACGCAAAGACTCAACGTCCGGGGGTGTGCAACGCTCTTGAAGGGTTGCTGATCCACAAAGAGATCGCCCGCGGATTTTTCCCCGTTATCGCCGAGTCCCTGATCGGAGAGGGCGTGGAGCTTCGCGGATGCTCTGAATGCGTCGATATTGTTCCCGCCGTAAAGGCGGCGAAGGAGGAGGATTGGGGAACGGAATTTCTGGATATGATCCTCTGCGTGAGGATCGTTGCGGGATTCGATGAGGCAAAATCCCATATTGAGCGGTATGGCTCGCAGCATACCGAGGTCGTCCTGACCGAAAATTACACGACAGCCCAGAGATTTATGCGGGAGATTGACGCCTCCGCCGTTATGGTCAACGCCTCCACCCGCTTCAATGACGGCGGCGAGTTGGGACTTGGGACCGAGATCGGCATTAGCACGACCAAGCTGCACGCCTACGGCCCCATGGGGTTGGAGGAATTGACAACCCGGAAATTTGTTGTCTTTGGGGAAGGGCAGGCGCGCCCTTGAAAAAACGCACGGGCATTTTCGGCGGCGCCTTTAATCCGGTGCATCACGGACATATTCAGCTTGCTAAAAGAGCAATGGAGCGATACGGCCTGGAACGGATGCTCTTTCTTCCAACGGCCTCGCCGCCCCACAAGAAACGGCGGGGGATGGCCGCCTTCAGTCACCGCCTTGCAATGCTTGAGCTTGCCCTGAAGGACTGTCCGGGATGTGAAATAACGGCCGTTGAGGGAGAGCTTCCCGGCCCGAATTTCACCATTGACACCCTGGAGTATCTGCGGGGAACCCAGCCGACAGGCGAAGATGCGTTGTATTTTCTGATCGGCGAGGACGCCTTTCTGGAATTGGAAACATGGAAGGAATATCGCAAGGTGTTAGGGGAGGTGCATTGCATTGTCCTCAAAAGATCCCGTGATTCCAAACACTTTGACAGTTTTCTTCATCGTCTCGGCTATCTTCCTGCGGGGGAATGCCGGGAGAATCCGCAGACCGGGAAAAGGATATATTTTCTCGAGGATATGTTGATTGATATTTCCTCAACCTCAATAAGGGAAAATATCAGAAGGAACCGATCCATAGAGGGTTCTACGGATGCGGCGATAGTTGAGTATATACGGGACAACGGACTCTATCTGCGGTAGACGCCAACCGGGGAATGCCTCCCCTAATAAAGATTATGCTCTGGGAAGAAGAGACGCCAATGTTGCAACAGGGGCGTCATAAGGAAGCGCTTGAGAAGGCCTACGGGGAGTTTTCAGGAGGAAAGAAGGTCTATCCGTTGCGTGGAAATGTCTTTAATTCCATGCGCCTGACAAGTTTTGCGTCCCTGCGCGTTGTTATCCTGGGACAGGATCCCTATATCAACGAGCATCCCAAGCTGGGTCCCGAAGCGCACGGTCTCTGCTTTTCCGTCAGAGAAGGGATACGCCCGCCGCCCTCCCTGCAAAATATCTTCAAGGAGATAAACGACAGCGTCTATCCGGGGGAGGAGAGGGAATTTTCTTCGGATCTTACGCGATGGGCCAAACAGGGGGTGCTGTTGCTCAACGCCAGTCTGACGGTCATTGTCGGGGCCTCAAATTCCCATGCGCATATCGGCTGGCACGAGATCACCGACAATATTATTGAGACCGTTTCGCTGAAAAAGGAACATGTTGTCTTTCTTCTCTGGGGCGCCTTCGCCCAAAAAAAAGCCCGGCTCATTGACGCCCGGAAACATCTGGCGTTGACAACCAGTCATCCCTCGCCGCTCTCGGCGCATAGGGGGTTTTTAGGATCGGGGGTCTTTGTCCGGTGCAACGCCTGGCTTGAATCCCACGGGCTTGAACCGATAACGTGGTGAAGCGTTTCTGCCGTAAGTCAATGGGTTTGCCGCTTTCGCATAACCCTGCATTCAAGCCCCCCTTCGTGCAGGCGTATATCCATCTCCTCCCCGACCTCCACCTGTCCGCTCTTCGTAATAAACGCCCCTTTGCGGGCGCCGACGCCTTTTTTGCTCACCAGGGAATATCCGCGGGCCAGCGTGGAAAGGGGACTGACGGCCTCCAGTCTGCCCATATGTCGCGCAAGTTCCGCCCGTTTCCGCTCACGGCTGCATTTCGAGGCGCATTTTCAGGGCGTGCAGACGCGCCGTCCGCCGCTGGAGAATCCCCTGCACCTTTTCAAAGATACGGGTTATCTGCATATCCAGGCGGAGCGAGAGGGGAATAAAGACGGAATCCATATCGCCCAGCAATCGTGCGCTCTGCCTGACGCGAAGCTCGCGCTCCTCAAGAAGGGATGTGATGCGGGAGGCAAGCCGCCTCTTCATTGCCGCAACATGCGCCTGCGCCTGTCCGCCGTCACGGAAGAGAAGCTCCGCCGCGCCCGTGGGGGTCGGCGCCCGCATATCGGCGCAATAATCGGCAATGGTCGTATCTGTCTCATGCCCGACGCCCGTGACCACGGGAACTCGTGAGTCAAAAATAGCGCGCGCAACAACCTCCTCGTTGAAGGCCTGCAAATCCTCAATGGATCCTCCGCCCCTGCAGAGAACGAGTATATCGGGGCGAATATCCCTGTTGAGCCTCCGCACGGCGGCGGCAATCTCCTCGGCCGCGCCCTTTCCCTGCACCCGCACGGGATAGACGAGAATTTTTGTGAACGTGCGGCGCATATCCGCAATTTTGAGAAAATCAAAGAGCGCGGCGCCCGTGGGAGAGGTGATAACGGCAAGATCCCGGGGGAAGGGGGGCAGGGGTTTTTTGCGTTCGGAATCGAAGAGCCCCTCTTGGGCGAGGCGCTGTTTGAGTTGCTCAAATTGCATCTGCAGCAACCCGGCCCCGTAGTGGTCAACGGTGTCAACGATGATCTGATATTCTCCGCGGGGCGCATAGACGCTGATGCGCCCGTGGCAGATAATATGCTGTCCGTCCTCAATCTCGGCGCTGAGATATTTTTTTTGTCCCTTGAAAAGAACGGCTTTGATCTGCGCGGAGTGATCCTTCAACGAGAAGTAGAGATGCCCCGAAAAGGGGCGGCGCAGGTTGCTTACCTCCCCCTGAATATGCACGAATCTATACTCGGTCTCCAATTTCCGTTTCAGCGTTTCCGTAAGTTCTGAAACGGAGTGGATATGTATCTTGCCGGAAATACGCATTCTTCTTTTCCTTTTGCCGGAGAAAAAATAATATTATTTTTGTCGGGAAAGCGGTAAGTATACCACCAAGGCGAAATTCAGGCCGCTTTTTCCTGCCGGGATTGGCGGAAGCGCCTTTTGTCGTCTTTCTCAAGGCACCCTCAAGGAGAATGGAATGACCAATGAAATCCTGTCCCCTCGTCCCCTCTCCGCCCATGAGAAGATCATGCAGGAGAAATTTGCGGAGCATATTGCCGCTCAGAGTGAGCAGATGGATATATTTGCACGGCATTTGATCACCCTGGAACTGGCCGTTCCCGGCGTGTATATTGCCGCACTCAAGGCGGGCCTCGGAGGGGGCGCTGTTGTTGCCGCCGACAGGTGGTTCTATCTGGCCTTTGCATGCTGGTTTCTGGCCCTTTGTCTTGGCCTGCTCAGCCTTATTCCGCGAAGGTGGCATGTTGATCCCGCCTGCATGAAGATGCATCCCTCTTCCCGGGGCGCCATGGGAATTGAGGATTTTTTCCACCTGAGCGCCCGTTATAAACGCCGACTGCTTATTCCTTCCGCCGTCTTCTTTTTTTTGGGCGTTCTCGGTGTGGCCGTTAATCTCGGTAACGTCGGCGCAGTATAGGAAAAGAAATGAAAAAAGAGTATACATTGCGGTGCCATAGGAGTGAGTGTCAAAAAGAGTACACTCTCTTGCGTAATTTGAAGGGCGCCTCCCGATTGTTTGTTCGATGCCCTCACTGCGGGGAGGAGGGCGCTGTCGATCTCGAAGGATATCGGGAAAGGGTTCCGACTCCAGTTTTTAGAAAGCTCTCCTGAAAAGAATATCACAATGAGGTCTTCAATGCCTTCCGCCGTCTATAAAAAACCCTTTATCATCCGTCCTCAAGCCGGATTACTCCAATCCTTTCCGGAACTGAAACGCAACGCCGACGCACTTTCCCGCAAATACGCCGCCTTTCACGAGCCGCTCAGGGAAGAGGATTTGCGGCATATCGGAGAGGCCCTGTGGAAGGCGCTGGAACAGGATGCCGCCCTGGAAAATGCCCGCAAAAAGGCGGGCGCCAATATACTCCCCGTCATTATTGAAAGCAAGAGCGCGGCCCTGCAGCAACTTCCCTGGGAAACCCTGTACCATCCCGTATTTGGTTTTCTGGGAAAATCTTCGAGTTTTACCCTCTCCCGTCGTATAAGCGCCCGCGATATTGAACAGAGGGAGTTAGAGACCGGCCCCCTGCGGATACTCCTCTTTACCAGCATGCCCGATGATCTGGATGCGGAGAGGGGACGGCTTAATGTGGAGGAAGAGCAGATTCGCGTGCAGGAGGCCCTGATGCCATGGACGGCCGAGGGCCGCGTTCAACTGGAAATGCCGGACGACGGGCGCTTTGAAACCCTGAAGGAATTGTTGCAAAGCTTCAGGCCGCACCTTCTCTTTCTCAGCGGTCACGGGCAATTTCACCACCAGCCCCATGAGGGGCGGGAACCCCATGGAGTCTTTCTCTTTGAAAGCGCAATCGGAATGAGGCGCCCTGTGCGCGAAGAGGAGATCGCCGACGGAATCAATAGAGGACAGGGCGGGTATTCTCTTTGCCCGTCATTTTTGCGACGCCGTCGCCCGCGGAGAGCGGATTGATATCGCCCTGCAGGAGGCGCGCAGGGGGATGCACACTCCCCTGGAAAGCGCTGAAAGCGCGGATGAGAAGGGCCGGGAGGAACGCAGCCGTTGCCAGTGGCCTCTGCCCCTCCTTCTGCAACGGGACCCTGACCCGCATCTTATCGACTGGGACTTTACTCCGCAAAGGCCAGCCAGGCCGCTGAACCGATCCATCAAGACCGTAGGCCTGCCGCCGCGCTTTCTCGGACGCAGAAAGGAGTTGCGCGACTTGAAGAAACGCCTTCAGGATGGCGCGTTGCGTCGGCTTCTGATTACCGGCTCCGGCGGCCAGGGAAAAACCGCTTTGGCCGGTAAGCTCGCGCTTGACCTGCAGGGACGGGGATACGAGATACTGGCCTGGAGGGCCGGAGGGGATTGGGATAAGTTTCTCTTTGAGTTGGAATTACAGCTTTCTGAAGAAAATACAAAAACATATGATCGCATGGTCATACGCTGTGAGGATGAGGCCGCCAAAGCCCTTCTATTTCTGCGCCTTTTGCTCCAACAGCACAGGAAGGGCCTTGTTCTCTTCTTTGATAATCTTGAATCTCTCCAGGGCCCGAAGACCCGCAACCTGAAGGAACCTCGCATCCAGGCATGGATCAACGCCGCGCAGGAATTTTCCGATGAGAACCTCATCCTTCTGCTGACCTCGCGCTGGAAACTCCCGGAGTGGCCCAAGGGGGAACACTGGGGGCTCACGCACGCAAGCTACGGTGATTTTCTGCAAATGGCCCGGCAGGAAGCTTTCTTTACCCCTGATTTTTTCCGCAACCGCAGCCGTCTGCGCCGGGTCCATGCCGTTCTCCACGGCAATGGCCGAGGATTGAAATTTTTTGCCGCCGCCGCAGAAAAGATGCATCCAAAGGAAGAGCAGGACTTTCTGGATGCGCTGGAGCAGGCCGAAGAGGAGACCCAGACCGATATGGCGCTTGATCGCGTTATCGATCAACTCTCCGGGGATGAACTCCGCCTCTTGCAGGAATTTCCGGCCTTTTATACGCCGGTTCCTCTTGAGGGCGTTATGGAATTAGAGACGGAATGGGATATGAAAGGGGCATTGGAGACCCTGCTGGCCTTCTCCCTTATTGAGAAGGAGTTTGACCCACGATGGCGGGTGCATCAATACCACTGTTCGCCGCTTATAGCCCAATGGATGAAGAAGCGGGAGATGCCAATGCCCAGTCGGCGCTCATTGGAGAGGGCCGCTGTATACCAGCTCGGACTCTTTAAGGAGAAGCGCCGTACCCTACATCAGGCATTCATCGTCCACCAGGCCCTGCAAATTGCGGGCGCAGGGGATGAGGCGGATATATTTGCCTTGGACCATATTATTGGTAACCTCAGTCAACGGGGGGGCTACCGGACCCTGCTCAATGACTGGTTGCCCAATATTTGTAACTCGAAGGAGAAACTCACCAAAGGCCAGGCATTAGGTCAAACCGGCAAGCAATATCTTCACCTTGGCGACTACGACACGGCCCTGGACTATCTGAAAAAATCACTGGCCATTAGACAGGAGATCGGGGACAGGGCAGGCGAAGGCACAACACTCAATAATATTTCCCAGATTTATGACGCCCGCGGCGACTACGACATGGCCCTGGACTATCTGAAAAAATCACTGGCCATACAACAGGAGATCGGGGACAGGGCAGGCGAAGGCACAACACTCAATAATATTTCCGCCATTTATGACGCCAGCGGCGACTACGACACGGCCATGGAGTATCTGAAAAAATCTCTGGCCATTAGACAGGAGATCGGGGACAGGGCAGGCCTTTGCGCAACGCTTTTTAATATGGGGCATATCTTTCTTCAAAAAGAAGATTTGCCGCAGGCCATGGGGGCGTGGGTCTCTGTCTACCGCATGGCAAAGGCAATAAATCTTGCTCAGGCTCTGGAGGAATTGGAGAATCTGGCTGAGCAGTTGAAGTTGCCGGGCGAAGGGCTGGAGGCCTGGGAGACCCTGGCCAGGAAAATGGAGGAGATTAAAAAAGATTGATCCATCCCCTTGAAGGAGGAAAAATACAGATGAACGCCGACTGGGCCATTGACCATAACGGAAAATTCAAAGGGGTTCTTCCTTGCATACCGCAAGGTTGCACAGAAAGCGCCCCATCAGCGGAGGATGCGCATGACGGATGCATTTGAAAAATTACACGTTGAAAAGAAGGAGAGGGTGAGTCTTGTCGGGCTTCTGGAAGAGCTGAATCTTCCGCCGCGCATTGTGGAATATGTGCGAAGGAACCAGAGAAATATATATATTGTCTTTACGCTTCTTGTTGTCGGCGTTATAAGCTGGTCGCTCTACGGCGCTTGGGATGAGAAGAGGACGGAGCGAAGCGGTTCGGCGCTTGCGGCGGCCAAAGAGGAATCCGGCGCCGCACGTCCGGACGCTTTCTCTGCAAGCACGGCCGGAATGGACGCCGCCCTCCCCTTCAGGAAATTTGTAACGATCATGCAGGGGTGCAATAATTATTGCGCCTATTGCGTCGTCCCCTACACGAGAGGAAGAGAAATATCGCGCAATGTCAATGATATACTCGATGAAGTTATAGCGTTAGTTGATAGAGGCGTACGGGAGATCACACTTCTTGGGCAAAATGTTAATTCCTACGGTCTTGTCCGAAGCGTAACGGAAAATCCCCTTCCCCGTCCCTTTCCCGCCCTTCTTCACAGGGTCGCGGCCGTGCGCGGGTTGAGACGCTTACGATTCACAACCTCTCATCCCAAGGACCTCTCCGATGATCTTATGCAATGTTTTCGGGATATTCCCATCCTCTGTCCCCAATTTCATTTACCTGTTCAGTCCGGTTCCAATGCGGTTCTCAAGAGAATGAACAGAAAATATACTGTGGAGTCCTATCTTGAAAAGGTGCAGAGCCTGCGCTCCTACTGCCCTGAAATCGTTATAACAACCGATATTATTGTGGGTTTTCCGGGGGAAAGGGAGGAGGACTTCGAGGAGACCTTGCAGTTGCTTGAGAAGGTGCGCTTTGCCGGTTCCTTCTCCTTTAAATACTCCGACAGGCCGGGAACGCGGGCGGCAGCCTTTCAGGATAAGGTTCCGGAGAGCGTAAAATCTCAACGACTGGCGCGATTCCAGAAGAGACAGGATGCAATAAGCCTGGAACATAATAGGGGATATATCGGTAGGACGCTTTCAGTAATGGTTGAATCCTCAGAGAAGGGCGCCCTGAAATCCCGTTCAACTACAAATCACGTTGTGCATATAGAAACGGAGAAGAATATTCCCGCAGGTGCGTGTATCAGCGCAAAAATTGTTCATGCAGGCCCGCATTCCCTCCAGGGCGCCTTGAAAAAGTAGATTTTTCGTTCAAAGTCGAGGCGTTGAAAAAATAATCCGCCCTACCCGTTACTCCTCATAAAGCGGCGCATTATCAATAAGCCGGACCCTGTCATTAACACGAACCGCCAGAGCGAGCATGGCGTTGCCTTCCGCGTTCTCCAGGGGAAGGAGTGAATCCTTGTCGAAGACGGCGACATAATCAACAACACAGCCAGGGGCGGCGTGAATGATCTCTTCGACTTCGCACACTAGGGCATCACTGGACAACTCCCCTTCCCTTACACGTTTTCGGGCGTGCAGGATTGCGGCGTGGAGACATCGCGCATGCCGTCTTTCCGTATGATCAAGATAGCTGTTCCGCGAACTCATCGCCAGGCCGTCTTCCTCCCGCACGATGGGATGAGCAATGATATCGACGGGATATTGCAAATCTCTGACCATTCTGCGGATAATTGCAAGCTGCTGATAGTCCTTCTCTCCAAAGCAGGCAAGATCGGGGCGGATGATATTGAAGAGCTTTGCAACAACGGTGCTCACCCCGTCAAAATGATCGGGCCTTGAGGCGCCGCAAAGTCCAAGGGAGAGTTTTTTTACGGAGACCGCGGTCTGATATCCGATGGGATACATATCCTCAACGGGCGGAGAAAAGAGAATATCGGCGCCGACGCCTGCGGCAAGTTTCCTGTCGCGTTCCTCGTCTCTGGGATAACTGTCCAGGTCCTCGGAGGGGCCAAACTGCATGGGGTTGACAAAGAGGGAGACGATCAACTTATCCGCCTTCTTCCTCGTTAATCGCATCAGGGAGAGATGCCCCTCGTGGAACCAGCCCATCGTGGGAACCAGCCCTATGCGGGCGCCCTCCCGCTTCCATCGGGCAATAAGCGCGGTCATTTCGCGGATGTTTGAGATGGTTTTCATTGTTTCGCCTTTAACTGGAGTATCTTCCCCTGAACAAACTCCCTGTCGAAAGCGTCGCTTTGTGCGCCCTCAAAGCTTGAAAGATAGTCCTCGTAGACCGCCAGGGCCTTTTCCCGCTCCCCCCGCATCTCGTGGAGCCTTGCCGCGCCAAGGGCGCCGATGCTCCGGTATCCGTTGATATCCTTGAGGATTTCATATTCGACAAAGGCCGATGGGAAGTCCCCCTCCCCCTCTCTTGTCTGCGCAATGCCAAGCGTGAGCAGGGGATAGAGCGGGTTTGTCCGTTCCGTCTTTCCGCGAATCAAGAGATACTGCGCGGCAGCCTCCGCA
>NIWG01001410.1_pt1 | contig 15187 bp, 12 predicted proteins | sample 1523271 | NCBI WGS metagenome assembly NIWG01 (sample SAMN06894523, study PRJNA379456) | ciliate metagenome | isolation source: three single ciliate cells amplified by MDA sediment | place: USA: Santa Barbara Basin
GTACCATAATAACAGCAGGTATTCCACCTTTTTTTATTAATGTTCCCATAGACTCCAGTTTTGGAAACCAATGAAGAACAATTGATCTACCGCCCCAACGAACAAATAAAAACACAATGTAGTAGGATAGAACTACACCGATTTCAGTCCATAACAGACCCCAAAAAAATCCGAAAGCCATTCCTCCTACAGGATAAATCAAAAGTCTGGGACCTCCACATACTATATAAATAAAAACACATCCCATATAAATAACAGGGCCCCAAATTCCATATTCATTTATTTTTTTTGCAAACTCAGGAATTTCTTTTACATAGTGTCTAAACGGAGAAAAATATATTACAATTATAAGTACAATAAAGACCAATAAAAAAATCAGACCTTTTCTAAGCGATTTTGCCAGAGACTCCTCTGCACTGTCTCCAGATATAAATTCCGATTTATCTATTAATACCTGATCATCAATACTATTATCTAATTTATTTTTATTATTACTTTTCACAGCAAATAAACCTGTTCATGTTATATCCAATGATATTTACTTCTATTAGTCACATACATGTACTTTGATGAGTACAAACGTAAGAATAAATCTTGTTATACAACAGTAAAGGAGCTAAATAATAATTCAGCTCCATCTCTAAGTAAAATTAAGCTATAGACTTTATTTGTATAAATCAATTACTATTATCGCTGGATTTAGGATAAACCATACGTCCCTTCATCCAGCACACAGCCAAAGTGTCAATTATCCCAACCCACAATCTGTTATTTATTCCATACTTAGTCTGTCCTCTTTCTCTGGCTCTATGATTAACCGGTCTTTCCAGTATTTTTGAATGTCCGCCAATTCTTGACAATGTGGGGAAAAATCTGTGCATACCTTTAAAAACCGGAATATCACCGGCACACTTCTTTTTAAATACACGAAGAGCACATCCTACATCTCTTACGCTTTCTCCAGTCAAACCGTTTCTAAAACCGTTGGCAACTTTTGAAGAAAATTTTCTTATTTTGTTATCAATACGTTTTTCTCTCCATCCATTTACCATAGTTTCGACTAGATCAGGAATACTTCCTGGGTCATTTTGCCCATCACCATCCAACGTAGCAATTATTTCAGATTTAGCTAATTTGAATCCTGTGGATAATGCTGCTGACTGTCCGTAATTCCTATCATGAAAGGAATATCTTTGTCTTTTGTTGTTTTTATGCAGGGCAATGAGTTTATTTCGCGTTTCGTCTTTAGACATATCATCTACCCAAATACATTCCCAGTCGTATCCGGCTTTATCCATTACATCTGCAACTTCTGCAGATAGAATATCAATATTATCCTCTTCATCTTTTACAGGAACAACCACACTAATTTTTACTTTATCGTCACTCATTGTGTTAATCCTTTATACAGAATATTTATCAAATTCATCTGAAATATATTTTTGCAATTCTTCTGTCAAATTTTCAATAGAAAGCAGTTCTGCATCTCTTGAACCGCGTTTTTTAAATTCCACGTTATTCTCGGCTAATGTTTTTGGAGAAATAACAATTCTTAAAGGTATTCCTATCAAATCAGCGTCATTAAACATAAATCCGGCTTTTTCTCCACGATCGTCAAACAAAACTTCAATTCCGGCTTTATCTAACATATCATAAATTTCATCAGCTTTAACTCTAACTTCTTCTTTTTTATAATTTAATGCACATAAATGCAATTGATAGGGAGATACGGTTATAGGCCATATTGGCCCATAATTATCATAAGCCTGCTCAATAATGGCAGCCATAGCTCTACCAACACCTATTCCATAACAGCCCATAACCATTGGTTGCGATTTACCGTTTTTATCAAGAAAATTGCATCCCATAGGTTTAGAATATTTTGTACCAAGCTGAAAAATATTTCCAACTTCAATTCCTTTACATTCGATCAGCGGAGTACCTGTTACAGGACATGGATCACCGCCTCTTACAGTTGCAATATCAACAACTTCAGCGTTTGGTAAATCTCTTTCAAAATTGAAATTTTTCAAATGATAATCCTCTTCATTTGCTCCAACAACCAAATTAGCACTTCCTTCAATAGACTTATCTGCAACAATTTTAACTTTAGTACTATCAAGACCGATTGGAGAAGCATATCCCGGTTCAGCTCCTACCGATCTAATTTTTTCATCAGTTGCAAATTCCAATAAAGAAACCTTTAAAAAGTTTTTCAATTTTACTTCATTTACTTCAAAATCGCCTCTGATCATTACAAATATCAGCTCATCTTTTTCATTCACATAAAATACAGCTTTCCCTGTATTTTCTGGTTTAACTCCTAAAAAATCTGCAACTTCTTCGATTGTTTTTTTACCGGGTGTGCTGACTTTTTCAAGTTCCAAAGCTTCACCGCCCGGAAATTTATAATCTGCAACAGCAATTTCTCTATTTGCTTTATATGATTGATCTTCAGACATAAATATTGTATCTTCTCCGGATTCTGTAATGGCCATAAATTCATGTGCCAATGCACCGCCCATCATTCCAGAATCAGATTTAATTGAAACTACATTATTCATTCCTAAACGTTTAAATATATTTTCATAAGCTTTATGAACTTTATTGTAATAATTTTCTAAACTCTCCTGATTTTCGTGAAAAGAATAACCATCTTTCATTGTAAATTCCCTAACACGAATCATACCAGCTCTCGGTCTGGCCTCATCTCTATATTTGGTCTGAATCTGATAAACCATAAAGGGAAGCTGTTTATAGCTGTTTACTTCTGAACGCACCAAATGAACAACAGCCTCTTCATGAGTCATTGCCAATAGCATTTCTTTGTCATTTCGATCTTTCAAACGAAGTAATTCGTCATGTATCTGATCATATCTTCCAGATTCTTTCCAAAGTTCAGCAGGCAGGATTACGGGCATTAATACTTCCTGCCCATCAACTGCGTCCATTTCTTCACGAATAATCTGTTCGATTTTTCTTGTAATTCTTCTACCGAGCGGCAATAAAGAATATATTCCGGCGGAAACAGGTCTTACATATCCACCTCTGATCAAAAATCTATGACTTGTAATTTTAGCATCTCTTGGTTCTTCTTTTATTCGTCTTCCGATAAGTTCAGACATTCTCATAATAAATTCCTATACTCTGGTTTAAGTTTTAGGTTTTTAGTTTTAAACGGTGTTTTTTCACTTAAAACTAAAAACCTAAAGCCTAAAACATCTTTCAGCAAAACTCGTATTTTCAAAATCATATAATATATTATTAACTTCAATTTACTCAAGAACATTTTAAATGTTTTATTGTATCAGAATACATTTATTTACGTATATATGAAAGGATTTATATGCATCAAACTACTATTAAGAAATATAAGGATAAACTTTTATACGTTTTAACAAATGAAAAAATCATATATTCAATAGTCATTTTAGTTACAATTTTAGCAAGTTTGCAAAAATATTTTCAGCAAGACGGCAATCCTGGTGTATACCCTATTTACACAAATGCTTACCATAATTTTCTGGCTTTGAAAGATGTTTACACATCTAATGCCCATTTAGGCATAGATTACTATCTCTACCCTCCTCCATTCATTTTCATAATCCTCCCATGTGCAATACTACCTAATATACTCGGCTGTACCCTATGGAATCTTATGGGAGTCAGTTTAATGCTGTGGGCAGTAAAAATGCTACCACTCAATAAAAACTATAAAACATTATTTGTGGGAATTATATTTTTTGATTTAATTTCAAGTCTTCAAAATTTCCAGTCAAATATAATGATTGCAGCACTAATTCTGCTCACATTAGTTGCATTCGAAAAGAATAAAATTTTATACGCAGCATTATGCTGCGCATTAGGATTTTTTACAAAAATATTCGGAGTAGGTTTTGCAATTTTATTTTTATTTCATAAAAAGAAATATAAATTTCTGATTATTCTTTCAATATTTTTAATAATTTTATTTTTACTTCCATTGCTTTTAATAAATTTTGATACGAATTATTTCGTATTTATTTATAAAAGGTGGCTTTGGTCTTTAACCCTTGATACAACTTCACATATTAATTTTACCGGTGTAATGAAAGCCTGGTTCAATATTAATTTACTCGAAAGTTCTATTCCTGTATTAACACCTGTGCAACTAGTAGCACTATTTATAGCTGCTATACCTCTCATAAAAATAAAAAATTATAAAATCTTAGAATTCAGATTACTCTATACAGCATCTCTTTTAATCTGGGTAGTAATATTTAATCCAAAAGCAGAATCTCCTTCTTATATAATCGCAATGACAGGTGTCGCTTTATGGTTTACCTCTCAGGAATTTAAACCATGGAAACTGGCTTTTTTAATATTTGCAATACTCTTCACAGCACTGTCATCTACAGATTTATTTCCCAAGTCAATAAGGCAAAACTTCTGCACCCCATATGGAATAAAAGCTGTGCCATGTATTTTTATATGGTTTGTTGTAACTATTCAGTTATTATTTCAAAAATTTAAATCTGATACTAATAAAATAATTTGAACATGAGGCCAAAATCATGAAATATCATGTAATTTCCCATACGCACTGGGACAGAGAATGGTATGAGCCTTTTGAACAATTCAGAATAAGACTTGTCAGCTTGATAGATAATCTCCTAAAACTCCTTGATGCCGAGAAAAAATTTATATTTCATATGGATGCACAAACTTCTGTGCTTGAAGATTATTTAAAGATAAGGCCTCATAACAAGAACAAGCTTAAAAAATACATATCTAAAGGCCGCATACTTGTAGGACCATGGTATATTCAGAACGATTTCTATTTAACAAGTGGAGAAGCTACAGTAAGAAACCTTTTAATTGGCTCGGAATTAGCAGAAGAGTTCGGTAAATGTGATAAGGCAGGTTATGCCCCGGATCAATTCGGACTTATCTCCCAGCTACCACAAATATTAAATCAGTTTGGGATTGACAACTGTATATTCGGTAGAGGTATTTATTATAATACTGAAAAAAACGACTATGAAGGAATACCCGGCATAACACGTTCTGAATTTTACTGGAAAGGTGAAGACGGTTCGAAAGTAATAGGCATTCATATGCCATTCTGGTACAATAATGCACAACGTTTTTCTGAGGATATAAACAAATCTCTAAAATATCTGGAATCGATAAAACAGAATTCTAAAAAAGTTACTAAAAGTAAAGATTTGTTATTAATGAACGGCGTAGATCACCTGGAAGCTCAGGAAAACCTTCTTCCAATTCTAAAAAAAATAAACAATACTATAAAAAAGAAAGACACAATTAAACAATCCACTCTTTGCGATTACGTGAAAGAAATACACGCATCTAATCACATTAAAGAATCAATAGAAGGTGAATTAAGATACGGACACGAACTTTCAATTTTGCACGGCACGTTATCATCTAGAGCATATTTAAAGATTGCTAATGTTAAAGCACAAAATTCTTTAGAAAAGCAACTGGAACCCATTATGACCATGTGTGTTTTATCAGGTTTTGGTTATGAAGTATACGAGAATGCATTAATAAAATATCTCTGGAAACTTCTACTAAAAAATCATCCTCATGATTCTATCTGCGGTTGCAGTCGTGATGCAGTACATAGACATATGCTTGATCGCTTCGAACGTTTAAGTGAAAATATTGCTTATATTCTGCCATCAAAATACTCTTTAATCACTCATCATATTAAATCAGAATCGATTAATAAAAACAGCTATGTTATTTCAGCATTCAACACTCTCCCTTATAAACGCAGTGCTGTAGTGGAAACAATGTTAGAATTTCCGGAAGAGGAAAAAGTTGACAATTTCACATTATCTGATATTAACGAAAAAGAAATAAATTTTGAAATTTTAGAAATATGCAAGTATGAAAAAGCACTGAGAAGCCCAGTAAACTTGCCCGGCAAAGTTGATGTAGATGCATTTAAAGCGGCAGTTTACATAAAAGATATTCCTGCCATGGGATATAAAACTCTATTTGTAAAAACTAACACTACTTCCAAGAGTTCTAATAAAAAACTTAATTTTGAGAATAAATATCTTAAGATAAATGTTAATAATGACGGTTCTATTGACTTGACAGATAAGAAACAAAAGAAAATGTATAATGATATTTTATACATTGAAGATCGTGAAGACTGCGGAGACAGCTATATCTATAAATCGTCTCCAAAAGGACTTACAGTTTCTTCAAAATACTTCACACCTAATATTAAATGTACCTTGAACAACTCTATAAAAACAGAATATCAATTGACATATAAACTCTTACTTCCGGAGAGCTTTGATTTTAGCACAATGACCAGATCAAAAAATATTAAAGAAAATATCCTTGTTTTAAGACTCTCTTTATCGAATAAAAGCAAAAAGTTTGATATTGCAGTACATATAAATAACCAAAGTAAAGATCATAGAATTAGAGCTGTATTTGATACAAACATATTATCTGATTATACTACTGCCTCAATACCATTTGATGTTCAAAGGAAGAACAGAAATAATTACTGGATTGAAAAACGTGAATTTGATAAATCCGAAGCTATGACAGATTTTACAGCAATAAACAATGAAAATTTTGGCATAGCTATTCTGACAGAAGGATTACATTCTTATGAACATTTATATGATGGAAAAATTGCAGTAACACTAATGCGCAGCAATGGTTATATTCATACCTGGGATGGAATACCTAGAGATACAACTTGGATTGCTCCTGAAAATCAATGTATAGGAGACAATGAATGTAGACTTGCAATTCTTCCATACAATCCAAAAAATGAAATCAATCATTTATCAAATTATGCACAAGAATTTTTAACACCGATACTAACTCATTTCAATAATATCAATCCAAAAAAGTTTACAGGAGGTCGCCCTTGTGTTCAGGACAGTGAACTTACAGAAATATTTTACAGATCAGATCCATATGCAAAATTATCTTTACCATCAGAGAAATCATTATTGAGAATTAATAATAAAAATATAGTGTTAACTGCACTTAAGAAAGCTGAGAAAAATGATACAGTAATTATTCGTTGTTATAATTCATCATCTGAAAAACAGCAGTTAAAAATCAAACTTGGTTTCATTGTAAATAAAGCTTTTAAAATTAATATGAGTGAATCAGGGACGGGAAAACTTTTAGCAACAAACACTAATACTATAAAAACAAACATTAAACAAAAAGAAATAGTAACTATTGAAATTTATCCTGCTTAAAAATATATATTCTTATTTATAAAATTATAATTTCTGATATTATTATATGTGAGTTATAAAATAAAATGGATATAAGCTTATGAAAAATAATTTTTATTTAATCTTCTTAGTTTTTTTCTTTGTCATTTTTTCTATAGTTGCAGATGATGATTCACAGTTTCCAGGCAGTGGCGAATTTCCACAAATGAATGGGAAAAAATTTCCAAAAGAACCTCAATTCCCTGATTCAAATAATTTTAAAACCCCACTTACTAATTATCCAAAAGGTATACTTCCTTCTTCTCCAACTAAAAGCACTAACATGGGTAGTCATTTTATAAATACAATTGAAAATCCAAACCCTAACACGTATACAAATTCTAGCTCCTATGGAAAAGATGAAACATATTATCACTCAAAAAAAAGAAAACAATTTTCTTCATTCGGTCCAAGACGGACTCAATTTCCAGGATCATCTGAATTTCCAAATGACAATACCTATTTACATACTTTTAAAAGCAAACCTTTTCGAGTTAATGTTGGAGGATATCCTGAGCCTAAAGAATACTATCAAAATAAAATCATACCTATAACTGTAAAATCTGAAGAGAAAAAAAAAGCTAAGGAAGAAAATATTTTAAAACTAGAACACGAAAAGAAAAAACAAAAAATAGAAGCTGAAAATGAAAAAATAATGAATTCATATTATGATAAAAATAAAGGCGAAATATAACCATATTGTTTTAATGTAACATCTAACTACGAAAAGAAATAATTATGAATAAAGACATTTTAATTAAAATAAAAAAACATATTGATCTAATACTACCTGAGGTAGTAAAAATTAGACATCATCTCCATAAACACCCGGAAATAGCTCTTAAGGAATATACAACTTCTAAATATATACGGGAGAAATTGAAACCACTAGATCTCAAAACGTTATCTCCATTTATTGAAACAGATGTTGTGGCTATTTTAAACCATAATCATCATCACAAAAATATAACTCTTAGAGCAGACATTGATGCACTTCCGCTTGATGAAAAAACAGAACTTCCTTACAAATCAGAGAATAATGGTTTTATGCATGCCTGCGGTCACGATGGACATACTGCAATGCTAATAGGTGCTGCTATGGTTTTAAACGAAATGAAAGATAACCTTAACGGTTCTGTTCGTTTTGTATTTCAACCGGGAGAAGAAGAAGTTGCAGGCGGAAAAATACTTGTAGACAAAGGAGCATTGCTTGATCCAAAACCGGATGCCGTATTGGCATTACACGGTTGGAATGGAATTCCTCAGGGCTGTTTTTCCAGTAAATCAGGTGCCTTAACATCCGCTGCAGATTTTTTTAAAATAACAGTAAAGGGCAAAGGTGGACACGGTGCTTCTCCACAACTTACAATTGACCCGATATTAACTATTTCTAAAATTATAGATTCAATCAATCATATCACTTCCAGAAAAATAAGCGCTCTTGATTCTGCAGTAATATCTATCTGTCATGTAGAAAGCGGTAAAAATTCAAATATTATTCCTGATTCAGCGATGCTTGAAGGAACGGTACGATACTTTGAAAAAGAAGTAGGGAAAGATATACCTGATTTAATAGATCAGACTGTAAGAGGAATCTGTGACAGCGTAGGAGCTGAATACGATTTGAGTTATCATAAACCTTATGTCCCAATGATAGTAGATGAAAACATTTATAATTTCTCCAAAAATATAGTAACAGACGTATTTGGTAAAAACAATTGGGATGAAATGAAAAATCCTTTAATGGGAGCAGAAGACTTTGCATACTTTATTGAAGATTATCCAGGAGCTATGCTCAGATTGGGTTTAGGTAAAGAATATGCAGCACTGCATAATCCGCACTTCGACTTTAATGATAATGTATTAAAAGACGGAATTATGTTTTTTGCTGCAGCAACCATCGATTTTCTATCTTAAAACTTTCCAGTAGTACTGGTTTTGTACAGTAATCACGTTAAACTTCTGATCAAACAACTGCAGCTTCAGCCATAGCCTGGACATTTTCCGGAGGAATATCAGGAAGAATAGCTTCATGACTTTGACTTACAATAAAGTTTGGTGCTAAATTAGATTTTATCCGCTTCACTTCAGTTTTAACCTCTATCGGTGTCGCATTTATCAATAGCTTTTCGTGTGTCTATTCCACCCATAAATGCAATCTGTCCTTTAAATTTAAAGACAATATTGTCAAGATGCTCAGAGTTCTTCTCTGGGATAAGTTGAGTCTTGCTGATCTAATCAAAGCTTATGGTGCAGCATGTGCACTAAAAAGGGCACGTGCTACATCGGAACAAGTATACCTACCAGGCTTTTATGACAAATCTATGAGACAGCACTTGCTTGTGATTAAGTATGAACATATTAAAATTCAAAATTTAGCTTTTACAAAAATAGAATAAGTTCATACCTAGTGTATGGTAAGATTACTCAAAATATTAAACTTATGAGATGGTAGTGAATTAAGTTAATTAATTAATACGGGAGAATTATGAGCAAAAAACTATTAAAACACCTGTGTACATCCTTTGCGAGGCATCTACATGAGCGAACTTAAGTTAAATAAACGATTATCTTATGGCGTGGGTTCACTTGGTAAAGATTTGTATATGGGAATGATTAATTTTTATCTTATGATCTATTTCACTGATGTATTTGGCATTTCAGCACTTTCAGTTGGAACACTTTTCTTTGTTGCGAGAATATGGGATGCTATCAATGACCCTCTTATGGGAATTATTGCTGACAGAACAAATACAAGAATAGGAAAATATAGACCATATATTTTCATTGTTCCGTTTGTAGCATTAGTGGCTTTCATACTATTATTTACTGTTCCAAGCCTTGGAATAACCGGAAAGTTGGTCTGGGCATATATAACCTATATTACTGTTGGAATGGCTTATACAGCTCTTGATGTCCCAATGATGTCATTAGTTCCGGTAATAACAAGAAATCCAACAGACCGTACAACTCTTCTTGGATTTTCCAGATGGTTTTCATTTTTAGCTTTCGGAATAGCAGCAGTATGTGCTCTTCCATTAATTTCTTATTTCGGGGGTGATAATACTGAAAAAGGCTATCAAATGTTGGCAATAATTATTTCTATAGTTGCTTTTTTAAGTTCCATGACACTATTTTTCAATATCAAAGAAGACAGAATACTTCAGACTAGAAAAAATACTTTCCGTGAGTATTTTCAGGTTTTAAAAACAAACAAGCCCTTCCAGAAAGTAATACTGACTAGAATATCTTATGATCTTGGACTGCAAATGACCGGTGGTGTTTTAGTTTATTGGGCATTTTATTATATCGGCGACAGATCACTTGTTCCAATTTTAAATTTGGTAAATATTGTTTCTGCATTGATTGGTTTTACAATTGTACCTTCGATAATGAAGAAGATCGGAAAAAAGAGTTCAATGACCCTTGCCTTGTCTGCAATAATTATAATTTGCTTCGGACTCTTAATGTGGGGTAAAAATACAAGCATATTATTACCTTTATTTGCTCTGCAGGGGTTTGCTGTATCTCTTCTGAATTTATGTAACATTTCAATGCTGGCTGACACCGGCGAATATTCAGAGTATATGACAGGTTCACGTTCTGATGCATTACTCTTTTCAATTAATACTTTTTCATACAAAATAGCGATGGCAATAGCTGGGGGGATATTAGGCGTATTTTTAACATTAATCAATTATATCCCTAATGATGCACAAAGTGCAGAAACCTTAAAATGGATAAATTTAATGTTCTGTTTGGGACCGGTTATTTTCATGACTGCAGGGGTTTTTATTACTTCAAAATATGAATTAACAGAAGATAAATATGAGGAAATTATTAAAGAATTGGATTTGAGAAAATCAGCTTCTTAAATTGATAGAAAAAATATTACTTCACTACTAAACAAGGAAATAAAAAATGAAAAAAATAATTGATATCAAAGAAAACATTGTAGAAGACATGTTAAATGGATATGCTATTGCGTATAAAGATCGAATAGAAGTTGTTGAAAATTTCATCTTAAAAAGAAAAAAACCTAAGGAAAAAGGTAAAATTGGTATAATTATTGGAAACGGTAGTGGTCATGAACCTGCGATGATAGACCTTGTTGGAAAAGGACTGTTTGATATTAACGTTTGCGGTAAAATATTTACAGCCCCCTCTCCTCTTCAAATGCTAAAGGGCATTAAACTCTCAGATAGAGGAGCTGGAGTATTAATATTAGTTTCTTCTCATCAAGGCGATATATTAAATGCAAAAATGGCACTAATGCTTGCTAAAGCTGAAGGAATAGAAGCACAAATGGTTGTTTTATGGGACGATGTATTTTCCGCTCCAAAAGAAATAGAAACGGAAAGAAGAGGAACAGCAGGTTTATTTTTTACATTTAAAATTGTTTGCCAGGCAGCCGAAGAAGGCTACTCAATGAATGAGTTGATTAAACTTGCAGAAAAAGTGAGAGATAATACTGGAACTTTAACTGTTGCCGTTCAGGGAGGCACCCACCCTGAAACTGGTCTGAAAACATTTGAACTTCCCGAAGACGAAATAGAAGTAGGAATGGGCGTTCATGGTGAAGCCGGTAGCGGCAGAATGAAGATTACGACTGCAGAAAAAATCGTTAAATACCTTTTGGATAATATAACTGAAGATAAGGAATTCAAAGCAAAGGATAAGGTGCTGGTTCTTGTTAATAATTGCGGAGCAACTACAAGAATGGAACTTATGATTATTTATAAAAACGTCGCAACTTACCTAAATAAAAAAAATATCGAAATCGTCGGAAATTTCGTTGGTACTTATGTAACAACACAAGAAATGGCAGGTGTGGCATTATCAATATGCAAAGTTGATGAGAATGAAAAAAATCTTTTCCTTGCACCATGTGACAGTCCACTCTTCTAAAAGGCAATATAATGGAAAAAGTAAAAATTGGAATTATTGGCGTAAATTCTCCAAACTTTTATGCAAAAGAATATAAAATATTCGAAGATTCAACTGAATGGATTGAATCAATAAAGGAACAGGAGAATTTCGAATTCATAAAATATGGCTTAATAGAATGCAGAGATGAAGCGGACAAAGCTAGAAAATTCTTTGACAAAAATAATATTGATTTTTTATTTATCCAAAACACTGCATTTTCGTTGGGAGATGTTATATACAGTTTTGACAACGCAAATTTTCCAATCGGCATATGGAGCGTAAGAGAACCAGAAACATCTACAGATATAAAACTAAACAGTCTTGTTTCATCTAATCTATACGCAAGTATAATCAAAAGAGTGCTGAACGATTCAATTAAATACAAATGGTTTTACGGAAATAGCAATGAAGATATATTCCAGGAAAGATTCTTTGTAACTTTACAGGCTATTCGTGGTCTCAAAGCTCTTAAAACCAGAAAAGTATGTCTAATAGGAGAAACAGCACCGACTTTCGACAATTTAAAAGTTAATCTTGAAGAATTTTCTAAAAATTCAGGATTAATAAACTATCAACAGATTAACTTTGATCAGGTCATTAACAAATCAAAAGAAATTTCCGAAGAAGATATTTCTACAACAATACTTTGGATGAAAGAAAATAATAAAATACTTATATCTGAAGAACATTTATTTAATACAGTAAAAGTATATCTAACATTAAAACGCATTTCAGAAAAAAACAAAATTGATGCTATTGGAATTAGCTGCTGGCCTATTTTTCAAGAACATTTCGGAATCACACCGTGTGTTGCATTATCCATGCTAGGCGATATTGATAATATTCCAGTAGCCTGTGAAGGAGATTTTGGAGCAGCAGTTACTATGATGCTCGTTCACAGTATGACAGGCAATATGCCTACTGTTATGGATTTTGCACATCTATCAATTGAAGAAAATTTATTACTTTTATGGCACTGTGGAATAGCAAGTAGATCTCTTTCAGCTGAAAAAACAACAGAAATTATTAACCATCCTATGATGAATAGAAAACTTCCCAAAAACAAACATATGGGTGCAAGTTATAACTTCATATTCAAAAATTGTCAAGTTACAATTTCCAGAATAACAGATTTCGGCAAATCAATATTTGCCTTAAACGGAAAAACCACTCCTGGCAAAGATAGCGGGTTTTTGGGAACAAGAGGCTATATAAAAGATATGAATTATAGAGAAGAGCAAATTACTGTCACAGACTTATTAAATACAATTATGAAAAAAGGAATAGAACATCATTTAGTCATATGTGAAGGTATCTGTGACTTAGGACTGATAGAATTAAGTTATTACCAGAATATAAACTTTATCAATATAGAACAATATACAAAATATATTTAACCGGAGACTAATATGAAATTCTCAATTCATCTATCTATGCTTTGTCAAAATTGGACAGATGACATATCTGTCTATATCGAAGATTTGAAGAAGATAGGTTATGATGCTGTGGAATTATCACTCTTTGGAGCTGAAAAATCTACCTTAATTAAAAATGCTGAAAAAATCAAACAGAATGGACTTGATTTGACTTGTGGAACAGGTCTTGGAGAAAATCAGGATTTGAGTTCAGCAGATCCAGACAAAAGAAAAAACGGTATTGAATTTATAAAAAATTCTGTAGAACTTGTTTCACATTGCGAAGGAAAAATCCTCAATGGTGTTTTATATGCACCATGGCAAAGCTTTTCTAAAGAGAATAAAAAAGAGAGATGGAAAAGAGCAGCAGAAAGTTATCATCAATTGGATGATTTTTTAAAAAAAAGTGATGTTAAATTAAATTTAGAAGTACTTAATAGATTTGAAAGTGATTTTTTTAACACCCTTGAAGAGGGTGCTGAATTTGTAAAAATGGTAAATTCCGACAATGTAAAACTTTTAGCAGATACATTTCATATGAATATAGAAGAGTCTAATATGCTGCATAATATTGAAAGATATTTTGAAAGTATAGGAATATTTCATGTATGTGAAAATCATAGAGGAGTTCCTTCAACCGGTCATCTTAACTGGTATGAATTCATAAAAACACTTTACAGAAAAAAATATACCGGATATTTAACATTAGAATCATTTGTTGAAAGAGGAACAGAAGTAGGTAACTGTCTTTTTATTTGGAGGAATCTAGGCTCAAGTCCAATTAAAGAGGCCGAAAAAAGTATTAAATTTTTAAAAAATATTTTAAAGGATGTAATGGCAAATGAAAAAGTATGAAAATCTAATAGTTATACTAGCTCAGGTATTTAAAAAAAATAGTCTATATCAGTATAACTTTTCTCATTGTTTATTCTCCCAGAGTTTTATAGATGTTTTTCAATATTAATGCAACTGATACCGAACCTGCATCAATGAAACCTCTGGATCTCTCTCCAAGAAATTTTGCCCGACCTTTTTTTGCAACAAGTTCTTTTGTGGATTCAGATCCATCTTCTGCTCCTTCAGCGGCAAGTTTTAATACTTGAGACAAAGGTAGTTTTTCTTGTCCCTGTATTTTTTCATAAGCACCATACAGTGCATCTACCATTGTTTTATCGCCTTTTTGGGTACCTATTAATTCATAGATTGCATCAATTGTGCCTTTGATGATTCGTATAAAACTTTTAGAAGTAAGTTCATTTATACCTTTTGTCTCTATTGCCCATTGAATAAACATAGTACTGAAGATAGGACCGGAAGCACCACCCATGTTTTCTAGCATTGAATAGCCAATTTCTTTAAAGTAACTGCTCATGTCATAATCTATGCTACTAGATGATATTTTTTTTTCAGCACTAATAAATCCTCGTTCCATAGTTAATCCATGATCTCCATCACCGGCATTTGCATCAAGCTGACAGAGATATAGACTATTTTTTTTAAATACCTGAGCTAGTATAACTATTAGATTTTCATACTTTTTCATTTGCCATTACATCCTTTAAAATATTTTTTAAAAAT
>NIWG01000254.1_pt1 | contig 15181 bp, 14 predicted proteins | sample 1523271 | NCBI WGS metagenome assembly NIWG01 (sample SAMN06894523, study PRJNA379456) | ciliate metagenome | isolation source: three single ciliate cells amplified by MDA sediment | place: USA: Santa Barbara Basin
CTGTAACTCAGGATGGGAAGCAGCATTTTTCCCATGGTACATCTATAGTTACTACAGTAGCCCGTTTAAGTCAGAAGAGGAAAAGGAAACGTTTAAGAAAGAGATAGGCCAAGACAAGCGGTATGGTGGTGAGGAAGAAATTGCTTTACTTGGTATGTCTTGCCAGTATGACCTTGGGGAGGAGGTCAAGGAATTCACAATAACGTTAGAAAACCTGAACTGGCGCAGGCAGTGTATTAAGACTCAATGTCAGAATGACCTACGGAAGTTCCATCAGGAGTTTCCAACGACAGCACGGGAGGCTTTTGTTACTACAGGTAGGAGTGTCTTTAATAATGATGTGCTTAGTAATTTGGTTTTAACCTCAGAGAAGATGCAACGTGAACGTCCATCAGAAGGGTTTCACATACCTGTTCAAGCGTGGAGAGAGAGAGGAGGTGGTAAATATATCATAGAGGCTGCAGACGATGGTGAATTACAGGTATGGCAGAGGCCGCAGAAGGGGAGGGAGTATAGGATAGGAGCAGACATATCTGAAGGGCTAGACGTTGGTAGAGACACCGATTGGAGTGTCGCAGTAGTATTAGATGCAACTAACATGGATGAGGTTGCTACCCTTAGGGTTAAGATAGATCCTGACCTGTTTGCGTGGCAGCTTGCAAGTTTAGGTAAATGGTATAATAATGCAAAACTAGTTGTTGAAAGAAACAATCATGGGTTGGTGACGCTAAAGTTCTTATCTGACATCCATATGTATCCAGATATATATTCAGAAAAAATACTAGATGAGAGGTCTAGTAGGTCTGCCCGTAAATTAGGGTTTCACACAACGGTTAAGTCCAAGCCGTTGATTATCGATTATCTCAAGGAATTAATACGGGAAAATGAAATAAAGATCAGGAGCCCTAAGGTGCTGGATGAGCTTCAGACGTTTGTAAACTATCCTAACGGTAAAATGGCTGCTCAGTCAGGGTCTCATGATGATTGTGTTATGGCGCTGGCTATCGCATGTTTTGGGTGTAAGATGTTTCCTGCAATGGCAGAATGGGACAAGAATATTAACCGGAGGCATTGGAAGCCGGAGCTTAAGTTTTACCAGCCATCACAGTTATAACGTTTTACAAGGCGGCTGTTTATGGGTAATGTTTTACAGGGTAAATTCGGTGAGGGTTTAATTCCCAACGAAAACAAGTTCATTGAGGACTTAGACCCATTGCTAGAGGAGATGGTAGATGTCTGCTGTAACAGCTACGGTGAAGAATTGGGGTGTCTCATGATTGACTCTTTGTGTCTCTCTCTTGAAAAAATTAAAGAAAAATTATGTGATAAGGTTGAGATATATGAAAAGTATATACTTACCATGGAGAATGGTGATATCATAGACTTTGTGTTAGAAAATAACGAATAAGGTAATAGGAGAATTAATGGCAGAAAATACAGTGGAGACTCCCCCAGAAGGTAAAATAGAAATTGGGGGTAAGAGCGTAGATGTAAATGACTTTGCTCTAGTGGTGCAGGATAAGTTTGCAGAGGCTAGGGACTATCGTAAGGATCATGAACAGCACTGGTTAGAGGCTTATGATGCATATAGGGGGAAGTATCCGTCTAAGATATCAAAGGCGAGTGAATTAGCCAAAGAGAGAGGTATTTTTGTTAATCAGACACGGCGTAAGGTTAACTCTGCAAAGATTAAAATAAACACGTTGCTCTTTGAAGATGGTAAGGTGCCGTTTAGTATTACCCCGTCTAGGAAGCCACGTTTTTTCCCGCCGGATATACAGACTCCTCCAGACAGGCCAGACATGTTTGATGATGCTATTCTGGAGAGGTCAAAGCAGATGGAGTTTAAGATCAGGGATATACTTGATCGTACTAATTATAATGAGGAGGTACAGCACTCTACGCATGAGATGTGCTTGTACGGTACAGGATGTACAAAAGGGATATCTCTTGAGCATAAAAACTTTCCTGTGTATACAACAGTGTCAACTCCTGATGATATGGTTTCAGTAGAGTCTTTCCTTGAACAGGAGTTGATACCAACATGTAAGTTTGTTAGTATATGGAATGTATTTCCGTCTCCAGAGGCTACTAACGTAGAGGATGCAGATTATGTTATTCAACGTTCTTTTCTCAGTAAAATCCAACTTAAAAAACTAGCAAAAACAGTAGAGGGCTTTATCCCTGGGGCATTAGAAGAGGTTCTTCAGGATGATATCGGACTGGCACATGGATGGGATGACAGCGAGCATCCTAAGAAATACAGCGAGACATCTGCTACAAGGTTGAAAAAGTTTGAGGTGTTAGAATTTTGGGGTCGTTTAGATGGTGAGGACTTAGAACCGTTTATACCTATTGACTCAGAGGATATCCCAGATGTTTTGCCTGTGGTTATTACTGTTATAGGGGATAGGGTCGTTAAGATTGCAGAAAACCCATTTGATGACACGCTACCGTTCCATTTTTGCAATTGGCAGAAAAATCCAGAGTCCATATGGGGAGATGGTATATACTATGCAATTAGAGATGCACAGGCTATCCTGAATTTTTCCTATGCAATGTTGGTAGAGGGGAAGTCATTGTCTGCCGCTCCGCTGACAGTCATAGACCCTAATGCATTTGAGCCTGGAACTGATACAGAACAGATATATCCAGGTAAGCAGTTCAGGGTTAAGCCAGGAGCATCTGTCAGGGACTCATTTTCATCAGTACAAATCCCAGACGTAACTCATGGACTTCTTTCATTAATTCAGCAGCTTGAGCGTGAGGCTGACTTAGACTCAGGGCAGACTTCCATAGGATATGGGGATATGTCACCGTCACAGACTAAAACTGCGACTGGGATGTCAATATTGAATTCCAACGCAAACAGGCAGACTGCAGACGTTGTGAGGTCCGTGTCATCCATGATTACTAAGAATATCAGTGCTATATATAGGTGGCTGATGGTGGACTCTACAGACATGTCTATCAAGGGTGACTATGAAGCCATTTCAACAGGGTACGAACAGTACGTTGCTAAAGAGGTGCACAATACGCAGTTGATTAACTTCTTACAGGTTATAGGTCAGATGCCAGAGCTTAAGCAGTATCTTAAGCAGGAGGCATTTGCAAGGCCACTATTGCGAGCATTCAATATGGAACCGGATAAGGTTATTAAGACTGAGGCAGAGGTTACCCAGGAAATGCAAGCACAGCAGCAAGCACAGTCTCAGCAGCTTGAACAGCAGGCACAGCAACAGTCTCAGGCGGTTGCCCAGCAATTGCAACAACAGACCCAGCATAAGGCCCAGTTAGCCCAGCAGCAAGGTCAGATAATGCAAATGCAGACACAAGCGCAGACTCAGTCCAGTATTGCCATTGAGCAGAATAAGGCATTGCTAGATGAGAAGCAGTCTATAGGAGAGGATCAACGTAAAATGGAAACTCAGGAACGGCTGGAATTAATTAAGCAAGGTAATATCCTTAACCCTACTAATTTAGAAAATTACAGTGTTATACTGCGTGAGCAGGAAATGAAAGAACAAACTGAATTAGCTAAAATACAAATTGAAGAAGATAGAGAGGCTGGTCAAGAGGAGCTAAGGCAAGTCCAAGAAGTACGGCAACAGCATGAGCAGGAACAGCAGGGCCAAGGTCAGGAACAACAAGGGCAGCCTCAGAGTCAACCTCAGCAAGCACCACAACAGGTACCCCAACAGCAACCCCAAGGTCAAATGCCAGAAGACCCAACTCAGTCCGGTGCGGCACAGGAACGGCTAGAAGGTGGCCCATCCGCTCAAAACATTAGAAGACAGGAGTTTGAAGAAAATGCCCCACAATGATATACTCGCTATGCTGTCACAATCTCCAGGATGGCAATTATATAAAGAAATAATTGAAAAAAATATACAAAATGCATATGATATGATTAAATTGAAACAATTAGTTGACCAAGAATCAATTTCAAGGCATAATGTATCTATAGGCAAGATCCAGGCATGGCAAGAAATGCTTGATATTGCAGAGCAAAAATAAAATAGCCTTTACTCCATAAGGAAGGGCCAGTATTTAACCAATCCGTTAATCGGTACATTGGAAGGAGTTATATGTCAGAAGAAGAGGTACTTGAAGAGGAATCTACTGAAGTAGAATCCTCTGATGAAGAACTTTGGGATCAGGAAGAAGTCAAGGAAGAGGTGACCACTGAAGAAGACACCCCTCAAGAAGAGGAATCTGAATCGGAAGAACCAGAAGAGTCAGAAGAAGACGAAGAGTCTGAAGACGAACCTGATAAACCACAGCATGATTATGAGTCACGTTATAAGAACTTAGAGCGTGAATTTCATAAGAGGAATGAAGAATCTGCTAGGTTACGTGAAGATTTCAATGAGTTAAGGCTCAGGGGAGTTGAAAACGAACAAGCATTAGAAAGAGTCAAAAAAGGACTTCCTGAAAAGGAAGCACCCCCTATTGATGCAACTAATGCGGAAGAATTTTTTAGCACAGCAGATAAAGAGACAATGGAGGAATTCTCTGAACTGTCTTCAACGTTTCGCAAGATGATAAAGCATGAAATGGCTAAGCAGGGTACATCTATGCAAGAGGCAACCGTGCAAGCTCAGAGGCGATTAGCGGATTTAGAAGAGCAGTCCAAAGAGCAAAACTACCAGCAGTTTCTGCAGTACCATGAAAACTACATGAATAATAATGTAGGTGGTGACTACAGAGATATAGATAAAGACCCTGATTTTCAGGCGTTTGTTCTAGGTAGTAAAGCGATGACTAAAATGATGACTGAGTCAACAGACCCAATCGATCATGCCTCTGTTATGCAACTATTCCTATCGACTCAATCGGGTCAAGATGCGTGGAGAGCCTCTAAAGAACCAGAGGTAAAAGTTCAAGCAAGTACAAAAAGACAATCTAAGAGAGCAGCGGCGACTGGTCTATTAGGTAACTCTGCACCCGTAAAAAGCAAAAACACGGACAATATGTCCGATGATGAACTATGGGAAGCTATTCCCGAATAACATTAATATAGGAGTTAGATATGGCAGCATATGGAGGAACCGGAACGATTTCGGGATCATCTTATGGTGATCTGAGTAAGAACGATGCGTTCACTATTCAGAAGAAGATGTTACCGATTGCAAAGCGATTGTTAACATTTGCGAAATTCGCACAAAAAGAAACTAAGCCGCAGAAGCAGGGCTTGGAGATTAGACATCGTAGGTATGAGCGTTTCCCTATTGCGGATACGCCTATTGCTGAAGGTGTAACACCGGACTTTTCAAGTCTTGAGCATACTACATTGATGCATACCTTAAAGCAGTATGGATCATACGTGAATACCACGGATGTACAGCTTGCGGCGGCAGCCGATCCGGTCTTAAAAATCATATCAGAGCGACAGGCAACTCAAGCTGGTGAGACAATTGACTTTCTTAGCTATAAGGTTTTTCGTGCTGGTACTCAAGTAAAATATGTAGGAGCCTCTGCATCTGCACGAACAGATGTTGATATGCATATTGGTGGTGCCGTTACTGTGGTTAATGATCCTGGAAATGGAGCAACACTAGGACCATTGCAGACTGCAATTCGTGCCCTTGAGAACAACGATGCGGGTAAACTTAAGTCAAAGTTGAAAGCATCTGTAGGTGTAGCTACTGAGCCAATGCGTGAAGCGTATTGTGCTATCTGCCATCCTGATTTACGTCAAGATATTCAGGCACTTCCAGGGTTTGTACCTGTTGAGAAGTACTCTGATCAGAGTGACGTGATTGAAGGAGAAATTGGCGGAGTGGAAGGTGTGCGTTTTATCACCACAACTCAGGCTACTCCATTTAAGGACGCAGGGGATACTACTGGCGCAGGTGCTGGTTCAGTGTCAACTGGCGGGGCAAATAACGATGTTTATCCTGTTCTTATCTTTGGAGAAGATGCAATTGGTTGTGCAACACTAGGCGGAATGGATTCACTTCGCTCTAAGGTTGTTATGCCTAAGCCAGGACCAGGCGATCCTTTGGGTCAACGTGGTACGGTTGCATGGGATACATTCTACTCTTGTATTATTCTGCAAGATTTGTATATGTATCGTCTTGAAGTAGCCTGTACACGGCTTACTTAATAAGTAAAAACAACCCCTTCTAATGGGAGGGGTTCACAATAAAAAAAAAGGAAAATATGGATTCTTTGAAAACAAAAATAACTAATACCCCTCAGATGTCTGGATTTAAGTCAGTGTCTTTAGGGTCAAACACATCCGCAAGTACGCATGCTGCGGTTAGTCATATTTTAATCCCATGGGGAGCAATTGTTATCGATACTCCAGTTATCGTGACAACTGCATTTAATGCGGGCACATCCTCATATATAAATACAGGTACAGTAGGTACGTTAGCTCAGGCTGACGCTTCTTCTGTTTCTGCAGACCCTAACGGATTCCTTGCTGGTGCGGCAGCTACTGCAAGTTTGCAGACAGTTGGCAAAATGATCAGTGTAAAAGGACCAGCAGATGAGTCACTAGGTGGAGTTCTCTTGGGAACTAAGCCATCTTATACAGTGAGTCAGACGTACTCATCTTCAGGCGAAAAGGTGGTTCCAGTAGTCCTTGAATGGACAATTGCTGGTACTGTTCCTTCAGCAGGTCAGTTGATGTGGTGGGTTGAATATGTTTATGATCCAAATATTGTTTGGACACAAGCAGATTTGTCCTAATAGTATAATTCAGTAGTGGGTGGCTCCGGTCACCCATCTTAACAACGGAGATAAGGAAAATATGTCTATAGCAGGTGGTTTATTACCAAGTAAGGGGTTGCCTACACAGAAAAGGCACGATAGTTATGCACCAGCAGGTGAGGGGCGTTTTGTTATCCTTCCTAATGGTATGAAAATGGCGGCTGAATGGAAGCGTAAGCAAGACGTTCCAGAAGGTCACGCTGTCATAAATATCGACTACGGTAGAGACAGTACAGAGATGGGGCCAGTGCCTGTCACACATGGAGATTGGACTATAGTTATCCCAAGAGGTTCGGATAGAGTTGTTCCTCTTCAACATCTAAACATACTGAATGATGCTATTACAACCGATTACTTCCAAAAGGATTTATCTCAAGGGCTCACGTCAAGGTCTAACCGCAGGTTTAATTTTACAGTAAAGAAGTGGCCTAAAACAGGCATGAAGGCAGGTGCAGAGTTTGATGTTGAATCCAGTCCAATAACTAAGGAAGATTTAGAAGGTGCATTAGAACGTCATGAGGTTATTGAACTTGATCAGAATTAATGAATCGAAAGCAAATAAGAGAGCGTGTCGAAACTGCGTTACAAGACAAAGCCAACAGGCATTGGTCTGATGACGAATTAAATACATATATCGATGATGCTCTTAATGAGTTTACACGGCGTGTTAGGTATCCGCAGGTAGAAGGTTATGCTACTAATGGTTCTTCAGGAACTGTTATTGGCGAGGCCACACAGACAGGAACGCTTTCTACAGACAATAAGACAGCAACCGTTACGTTTGGGTCTGCACATGGATACTCTGAGGGAGAGGCTATCAACGTCTCAGGTGGTGCCCCTTCTCAGTACGTTGGAACGTTTATTGTTAATGCTCCCACTTCCACTACTATAAGCTACAGGGTGTCTACCAGTAGTGCCATTACAGACTCTAGTGTTTCAATCTTTAGAGTCGGTCCATTCTTTACAATCCCAAGTACCATTGCTGAAATAGTTTCTGTTAGTATAGATGGAAGAGAACTTAACATCTTTACAGAGTCAGAATTGAATGCTGCCGCATCTTCAAGCGGAAATAGGCACTTCATGTTAGAATCCTCAATGGGGTTCCATCCAAATGCATTTTCTTCAGTAATTGCCTCAACGGATAATACTCCACGATGGAGAGACCAGAACGGTGCTATAGAAGCAGCAGTCTTTAATAATAGAACTGCTTCCACCTTTAGGGTATACCCACTCCCAAAAGAAAATAAAGATTTATATGCGGACAAGGATGCCACGGTAAAAATATTTCATTCTCTCAAGGTTAGGGGAGTTCCAATAGATACCACTCTTGCAACGGATACAACTTCTCCAACGGTACACTCATACTGGCACGAGAGCATAGTATGGGGTGCCTTAGAAAGGGCTTATCTTAAAGAGTCTCAACAACGTAATGCAGAGAAATCTGGATTTTATAGACAGAAGTTCTTGGAAATTGTTGCTCAAGCAGGTACAATGGAGGGAATGACATCCGGCGCACTGTCTGAAGGCCGCAACCAGTCAGGATTCGTACTAAATAGGAGTTTATGATACATAAGAAAAAGAAAGCACCCGGAAAAAAAGGATTCTTAGGTGGAATGTATGCGAAGCCAAAAAAGTAATGTATAATAAAGCTGACTACGACAAGAAGTTTAACAAGAAGCCTAGCCAGAAGGCAAAGCGTGCAGAGCTAAACAGGTACAACCGTAAGAAGGGTACCTACGGCAACGGTGATGGACTAGATGCATCCCACATAGGCGGTAAGATAGTAGGCTTTGAATCAGAAGCAAAGAACCGTGGTAGGGCAGAAAAAAGCAGGCTAAAGGCAAAGCCTAAGCCAAAAAGAAGAAGGGTACATAAGGCAGGTGAAGATTTATTGTCAAAGTACTACGGTAGTTGGAAACAAAAAGAAAAAGCGGAAGGATAGTTATGAAAAAAATGCTAAAAAAATGGGCAAGGAAAGGGACTGAGACCCGTGATGATATATACGACAAGTTAAGCGGCGCAGGTAGTGGAAGTAAATTTTCTAGGAGTAATAAGATAAAAGAAGTTCAAACTAAACCTAAAAAGTCTTTAAAAAACCAAAAACCTGATAGGTCTAATAAAACATCAGAAGCAGATGCAGTAAGGTTTAACCAACCAACAGGGCAGGGAGTAAGGCTTGGGCCGAGAGCTAGAATAGAACTAGAAAAGAAGTTTCCTGTAGCTGCAAAAATAACAAATAAAAGAAATGATAAACTACGTGCAGCAAAAAAGCCAAAGGAAAAGAAAAAATTTACCATAAAGCCTAAAGGTTCAAACGAAAAAGATTATAAAAACCAATTTGGCGAGTGGTTAGATTTATGAGTGCAGGAGTATACAACATTGAAATAGAACAGGGCGGTGACTACAGTCTTGCTGTTACTTATAAGGACTCTGCAGGGTTAGTGTTTGACTTATCTTCAGGGTATACTGCTAAAATGAACATTAAAGAGTCGTACCTTGATACTACATCCATTGATAGTTTGACTACATCCACAGGAGAAATTACACTAACAAGTGGCACAGGATTAACAAACACAGGTACTATTGTTGTAGATTCCAGTCAGTCCGAGGTAACAGTAACGATTAGCTCAGGGGAACACCTATACAATGTTGGAGAGTTTGTTAATATTTCAGGATCATCTCCTGAAGAATATAATGGAGCCTTTGAAATAACCTCTACCCCAACAGCTTCAACCTTCACCTATGATGCAGTAGCAGGAGATACAATTACAGATACTTCAGTAAATTTTTATAAAATAGAAGCAAACATAGCAGTAGATATAGGTTTTGGAACTACAGCAACATATGATTTTGCTCAGGCATTCTATGACCTTGAACTAACTCAGCCAACAACAAACGCAAAAGTTTTAAGAGGGAAAGTAAACCTAATAAGAGAGCTTAACTAATGGCAGCAAACCGAGTAACAGTAGCAACTCCCGGCCCCGCAGGTGTACCAGGTCTAACGTATGAGGGAGTATGGACAGTAGGAGATGTATATCAAGTACGTGACTTAGTCCGTTATACAGACGGCAACCTCTATGTTGCTAATGTACAGCATACTGCTGAAACTGCTAACAATCCACTTCTTAACTCAACATACTGGTCACTCTTCATCAACGCAAACGACGCATTCCAATGGGCTACAAAAGCACAGTACTCCCTAATAGGTGATTCACTAGGTAATGCAGGGTATAGTGCCCTACACCAAGCAGAACAGGCAAAAGACTGGGCTACACTTACAACGGATGCAGTCAGGAATGATACTAATGCCGCAGATGTAGACTACAGCGCAAAGGCGTGGGCTATAGGTGGAACGGAAGTAACTACTACAGCCGCCAGAGGAGCATCCAAGGAATGGGCTACTAAGACAGATGCAGCAGTAGACACATCAGAATTTAGTTCCAAAGCATACGCTATAGGTGGCACAGGAGTAACCACTACAGCAAGTAAAGGAGCCGCTAAGGAGTGGGCTACCTCTACTGGTGCCGCTGTTGATACATCAGAGTTTAGTGCAAAGGCATATGCCATAGGTGGTACAGGTGTGACCACATCATCCGGTAAGGGTGCCGCCAAGGAGTGGGCAACCACAACTGGTGGTCTAGTAGACACAGCGGAGTACTCTGCAAAAGAATATGCACAAGGTGCAGTCCTAGCGGCAGGAGGGTCATCCAAGAACTGGGCACAACTAGCTACAACCCCTACAACCACAGCTACCGATGCATCAGCAAAGGAATGGGCTACAGGAGTATCAACGCATAAGAATGAGGGTTCTGCAAAGGACTGGGCTATATATACAGCGGCAGATGTAAGAGGAGCTTCCGCAGGAAGTATGTCTTCTAAGGAATGGGCCATTGGTGTTCTAGGTAGAGGAGTAGCAGGAGAAGGCTCTTCAAAGGATTGGGCAACTAGGTTAGCGGCTACAGTAGATGATGCTGACTGGTCTGCAAAGGAATTTGCCATAGGAACAACAGCATCTACAGGTGGTAGTGCAAAGGACTATGCTACTTACACAAGTGGTGGAGTTAGAGGAGCAACCTCTGACCACTCTGCTAAGGCTTGGTCTGTAGGTGGTACAGGAGTTACAACTACCTCCGCAAAAGGTGCGGCAAAAGAATGGGCAATCACTACAGGTGGTGCGGTGGATACATCTGAGTACTCTGCTAAGGAGTATGCAATAGGAACCACAGCTACAAGTTCAAAGACATATGCTCTAAAGGTAGACGGTGCAGTAACAGGAACAGACTTTAGTTCAAAGGCATGGGCAGTAGGAGGAACAAATGTAACTACAACTGCAAGTCGTGGAGCAGCAAAGGAATGGGCCACAAGCACAGGAGCGGCTGTAGACACAAGTGAGTACTCGGCAAAGGAGTATGCTGTTGGTACAACGGTTACTGCTGGATCAGCAAAACAGTGGGCTACTGACACTTCTGCGGCAGTAGATACTACATTCTCAGCGAAAGAGTATGCACAGGGTACACAGGCTTCTACTGGAGGTAGCGCAAAGAACTGGGCTACACAGACTGGCGCAGATATAACTGGAGCTTCTGCAGGTGATATGTCCTCCAAAGAGTGGGCTGTAGGAACATTAGGCAGAACTGTAGCAGGTGAAGGCTCATCAAAAGATTGGGCAACAAGGACGGGTGCTGCTGTAGATGATTCGGAATACTCAGCAAAGGAGTATGCCCTTGGCACAACAGTAGCAGTAGGATCGGCAAAGGATTGGGCAGTACTGGCAGAGGATTCCGTAGTAGACGGAGGTACAGGATATTCAGCCTTACACCACGCAGCAAAGTCTGCTGCCTCAGCATCAATCTCTGAAGGAGTTGCCGTGAGTATGGCGATTGCGCTTGGATAACTAATTGAAATTAAAGGATAATCATGGCAAACACATTTAAGAACAGAACACTCAGGGCAGTTGGGACAAGTCCAGTAGACGTAGGTGCAGTTGTCTCAGCAAGCACTCAGACTACCTTGATAGGGATGACCTTAGCAAACATAGTCAGTTCAGTTATTTCAGTAACGGTAACTTTACATGACGGTACTAATACCACCAACATAGTCAAAGATGCACCAATTCCTACTGGTGGTTCTCTGGTAGTCTTAGGAGGCGATCAGAAGGTTGTTCTCATGACAGGAGACAAGATCATAGTAACGTCTAATACAGCATCTAGTGTTGATGTTGTAATGTCTTTCTTGGAGATTACGTAATATGGCCTATCTAGGAAGACGTGGAGCATCAGCGGCTCTCACAAGTGCAGACATACCAGATAATAGCATAACTGCTGATAAGATTGTTGATGGTGCAGTAGGAGTTGCTGATATTGGTGCAAGTGCAGTAGGCACATCAGAAATGGCGGCAAGTGTCATTGGTGTAAAGCCACACATAATCCCCGATGTGCTGTATCCAGCAGTATCTGGAAAGTTACTAGATGGCACAACGTCACATGGGGGAACCTATGGTGTTGCTCAAGCAGACGGACGTAGCTACTACTACACAGACATTGCTGGAAGCAAGCCCATCAAAGACCCTAGAATTGGTAGTCACTTTGGGAGTCAGAGGCATGGGTTCACTTCAATGCAACTGTTAGAACAAGAGACTGCTACTAATGGGTCTGATGTTTATTCTGTGGATGGGAGAGAGTGGCTTAGACTCAAGAATGGCACAGGGAATGATGAACTGGTAATTTGGAATGATGGTTCAGGGACTTATTTTGCAAGTTCTGGTTCCATGTCAACTGATGCAACTTTTTTTGAAATAGTTGGATATTTTAATGATGCAAATATTCACACAATGGCATTAGCTGATTCAGGTGAATTTGGGATTTATCTGGATGGTGGTACTGTCCAAAATAATGATTTTGATACTACTGTTACAACACCCTTAAATGGTCGTTATGTTAGGTCTGGCTCATTAGGTAATCTCACCTTCAATGGTGGAAATCCTACATTAGGCATACATACATTAAAAATTGCTGGTCGAGTATCTCATTATTGGCGTTTGTTCGGCATAGAACTAATAGCCCAAGACACCACATCAACTGCAACCAAATCACAGATACAGATACCCTCACAGAATGTAGTCTCATATGGAAAGAAGTTTACTGTTGCAGAGACAAAACACTATAATCCATTTGCATTTAAGACTGATGGATCAACTGCATGGACATCCGGCAATCATAATGGTACAGCATGGCCTATAGGAACAGGGTCTAGTACCAATATTGATACTGCAACTTCACTTGGTTTAGCGGCATGGGTTTCAACTAATTACTATAAACCTTACAATGGAGGAAGAGTAGTCAAGTGGATTGCTAGTGATGGAACGATAAAGACATCAGTAAACATGATGCCTCCAAATGCTAGGAGATATTTAGCTACTGCTGATTCTGCCAAAGCAAATGCTTCTGTTGCAAATGATACTTATTTACCAACTATTGAATCTGGGATAATAGACCACTCACAAGCAGAAGTTGCAAAGACATTCCATTACAGAGAGTTTGGGAATGGTGCGGCTAATGGTGGAACAGGTGCTCAACATGCAGATGCAAGTATGGTTACTGCTGCTGCCGATGACATTGCTTATGTAATGGATGATGGATTGACGAGTTTAGCTGGAAAACTAAGTGCAGTAGGTGCAAATCCGGTTGGAATTTATCCTACAAACACCAACGATCAAATTTATTTTACTTTTATAGGAACAGGATTTAGTTTTCTTACTAATATTGATCTTGCAAATACAGCAGATAATTCAAACGTTCATATTACTGCAATTCAAAATCTCCCTTATGGTACTCATATTGTTGAGTTTATAAGGTTGAGTGGTGTAACAACATCTACGTTAAAGGTGGATGGTAAACTATGTGTTACAGGATGGATCAGATTTGAAGACATTTCCTTCCACCAACCCAAGATGCCTCCTATTCCAGAGGATGCTGTAGTCATTGCAGATTATATGCTGATGGCAGATCATGTGAAACAAACTGCATCAACAAGTTCAACTATATCCAAAGGTATGCGTTGGGTTAGTGCATCGAGAGATATTTTTTATAATACTCCAAGTGGTTCTTTAATTTATCAGCCGTCAGGAACAACATCACAACGCCCCGGCCCAAATGGTACTGGTGTACAAGGTGCTGCAGGTCAAGTCTTGACAGCTAAGTTACCTTTTTTTGGTACAACTGCACAAGGTCATGGTGATCGTGGTAGTAGAACTACAACTTTAGGTGGTGTTTCTAAAACAGTAACAAATCTTCAACACGCTTCTGATGACAAAATAGATGTTCACACATTAAATTCTGGTGTTACTTTGGGTATGACAGATATTTCTGAAGCACAACCATCTGGTTCTTACGTTACATCAGGCTTTGCAGTAGCAACTCCAATCCACACCAGTTCACACTACCAGACATTTGAAACACCCTTCCTGCATGAGTTAGTAGGAGGTGATCGAAACATGGAGCAGACTAATCTGGTGGTTACTCCAGACGGAAAGACTTGGGATGAAGTGACTAGAGATACGAGTTACATTGGGTCTGTTGTTGTAAGCACTACTACCGACACACAATCAACCTCTGGATCACAGGTTCAAGTTTTTGATGAATGGAGAGGAATAGTGAATACTTGGAGAAATAACTTCAATAAAGATTTTGCAATCGCATATGATAGAATGATTTGTTTAGTTGAAGGATCATATAAAATAGACAATTGTACTATCACTAAAGGAGCAATGGTCCATTGTGCAGTACACGTTAATGGTACAGTTGCAATTCAACCTTATGGTAACCCTGACTCACATGACACTCCATCTTCATCAGGTATAACTCTCTATCTTAAAAGGGGTGATTATATACAGAATGTAGGTGGTTGGTATAATAATACACTTCATGGTTTTTATCAAATAACGAGAATGGATTAAAATGTATATATCTCACAAAAGCAACGTACTTCAGCAAATCCACGAAACAGAATGGCAATGTAGGAGAAAAGTAAAAGGATTAGACAAGTCTGAATACTGGACATGGTTAGATTCTGTTACTTCTGGTGATCCACCTGTAGTAGATTACTCTGGTGAAACAGGATATACCATAGTTGAATGTACAGATGAGGATGTTCAGGCAAGACTATCTCAGCTTGGTGATTACCAAAGTAGTTCACCAGAGACAGGAACAGTCTACAACATCAAATACTATGCTAGTAAAAGAGATGCAGAAGAAATTCTAGACAGTGAAGGAAACAGTCATGATCCAGTACAATATGTACAGTCACATTTTGTGGGAGATGACACAACTAAGGATGCTCGACTACTTGCAGACAAGTGGGCAGCAGTCCGTAGAGATAGAGACAATAGACTTAGTCAGACTGACTACCTAGCACTCTCTGACAGTACACTAGCAGACAACATGACAACATACAGGCAAGCCTT
>NIWG01000501.1_pt1 | contig 15123 bp, 20 predicted proteins | sample 1523271 | NCBI WGS metagenome assembly NIWG01 (sample SAMN06894523, study PRJNA379456) | ciliate metagenome | isolation source: three single ciliate cells amplified by MDA sediment | place: USA: Santa Barbara Basin
AAAACCATCCTGATGTTATAATTAACACTACTCTCATTAATAATATTTTTACTCTTTTTTAACTCTATTTGATGTTTTATTTTTGCTTTTAAGCGTCTGTCAGTTTTATCTATAAAAGCACTATTTTTTTTACTACTTTGTCCTTTTTTACTAAAGTCAAGAGTTGAAGGCATTGTTATTGAAGGAATATTTTCTGGTAATTTTTTTTGTTTTGGTTGTTGAGATTTTGTTTGGCTTATTTGTGATATTGGTTTGGAAGGGGTCTCTTTTTTTAGATTACCCGAGGATGTCCAAGTAGTTACGACCCTATTTTCCCTTTTCACTTTTGGAGCAAACTTTTTTGGTATATGGTGAGATTTTATTTTTTTATAAATCTTTTTTGAATCGTTGCGAATATTTTTTTCTATTTTAATAGCTTCAAGATATTTATCTCTAACCTTTTTTGCAACCTCATCTTCCAGAAAACTAAAGTGACTTTTGACTTTTATATTCATACTGTTCAAATACATCTTTAGTGCTGATGAGGAAATTCTTAGCTCTTTTGCTAAAGCAGATACTTTTACGGGCAAAATACCCTCCCTTTTATTTTGATAAACCAGTTGAAAACATTAGCCTGTAATTCATTATTATAAATGTTTAAAGCCATTATTAAATTATTATGACCTTATTTGGTTAGACGAACTAAACTCCAAAAAATAACTTTTTTTCTTTCTATTTTTTTTCTTCCAAAGTTTAAGTTTTTGGATGCATGCACTTTTATGACACACATAAAATCCATGAGATGCGATTTTTCTTTTCAAATCAAAAATAGTGTTTTCCGATATGATAACAAACCTAAGAAGCTTCTCTTGTTTTTCTTTTAACCTGCAGATGACACAGGTTCTTATTTGTTTTTGCTTCATGCATTGTTAAAAGAAGTTTTCTGCCGAGTGTTTCAACTTCTCTGCCATCTTTTTCCCTATACCCTTTATTGAACATAACTCATCTACAGATGCTGAAAAAATATCTTCTACAGAGGTATAACCTTTCTCCTTCAATATCTTTTCAACATTTTCTGTAATCCCGTCCAACTCCTGAATGTGGCTCATTATACGCCTTTCTCTTCGTGTTTGATTTTCAAACTCTTGTTCTGTAAAAATATCTATTTTATAGTCTGTCAGTTTGGCAGCAAGTTTTACATTTAAGCCATTTCTTCCAATTGCAATATTTTTATTTTTTCTTTTTGTAACAACTCTTGCAAACCTTCCGTGTTCTGCCAAGTATACTTGCTCAACCAAATTTATCCCAATTGCATTTGCTACAAATTGCTCAAAGGATTTGTCCCAGGAGATAATCTCCAATTGTTCTTCAAAAAGAAATTTTTGTATATGCTTGATTCTCATACCTTTTTCACCAAAACATGCCCCAATTGGGTCTATTTTGTCACTATTAGAAAATACTGCGATTTTGCTTTTTTCACCCGGCTCTCTGACAATTTTTTTTATCACCACTTCCCCTTGGGCAACCTCTGGAACTTCACTCTCAAAAAGTTTTTTGATATATTCGGGATGAGTCCGAGAGAGGATAATTGTCATTCTATTTTTAATCCTTTTTATATCTATGATATATGCCTGTATAATATTCCCAATTTTGTAATACTCTTTGTCTATTTGTTCGTCATAAGGTAAAAGAGCATCTGAATATCCCAAATCGATTAGATAGTCCTTGTATTCAATTTTCCTGAGTTTACCAGTAACAATTTGATTTTTTTGTTTTTCATAATCAAAAATAATTCTATCTGATTCCAATTTTTTTATAGCTTCTTGAATTGCTTTTCTCGAATTTCTTATGATTTTTGGATCAAAATCAGATATCGGAATTGTTGCCATCACAAAATCACCCAACTTGGAAGAGGGATCAATTTTTTGTGCTTGGGAAAGAGATATCTCTCCAAGTTCTATGTCATTTTCTACAACAAGTTTTTTGAATTTTGCAGATATCTGATTATTATCGTGATCCATTAAGATTTGAAGCTCATTTTCATTTGTCAATTTTTTGGAAATTGCATTAAAAAGGCTCTGATTGATAACTTCTATAAGACTTTTTTTGTCTAATTGTTTTAGGTTTGCCAACTGGTTTATAAAAGGCATCATATTTTCACTCATCTTGTTTTTCCTTATTTAAATCGAATTATAAATAAAAAAAAACACTGATTAAATCAGTGATTTTAGATTATTTTTCCAAGTGGGGTGTTCTGAGTTTTTAACTTCAGCCAAAAAGTCAATCAACGCTAATTTTGTCAAGTTTTGAAAGGTTTAAATAAAGGGACAATCAAGCTAACTTTCCAATAAAATCCCCTTTTTTCTTTTAATTTTCATTTTTCATAGACTCATTTTTTTTCTTTGACAAATTTTTTAATTGATAAGCCAATGCAAAAAGTTGTCTGAAATAGCCAAAATTCAAAAAATAATACAATTTTGCGAAGGACTCAAAATCCACAAATTAAAGGTTTTATCAAAAGAATATTTTAGGAGAGAGTATGAAGGTGGTTATAGTTGGAATGGGAGAAGTAGGCACATATCTTGCAAAAATTTTATCCTCTCAGCAAAAACATAATGTAATAGGAATTGATACTGACAAAACCAAATTGGATAGTATAAAAGAGTTGTATGATATCCATACTATACATGGATATGGTGCAGCCCCTTACATTTTGAAAGATGCAGAAACTCCATCAGCGGACTATTTTATAGCCGTGTCGAGCAATGATGAAGTAAATTTAATTTCTGCACTTATTGCCAGAAAAATTGGTGCAAAGTTTACAATTGCACGAGTGAGCAACCCTTTTTATCTACAGAAAGATCATCTAAAAGAGTATGAGGCACTTGGCATTGACCTGCTTATCTCTCCAGAAAGGCGAACCGCATTAAAAATTTACCAATCAATTGAGTATCCACAGTTTCTAAAAGTTGATACTCTGGGGCAGGGGAAGGTTCATATTTGCCAGTTAGTTATTTCTCAAGAGAATCCTTTTGCAGATAAAAAAATAAAAGATATATCATTGAGCCGAGATATTTTGATTGTCGGTATAAGTAGAAACAGAGACTTTTTATTCCCAACAGGGGAGACCAAAATCCTTGTTCATGATTCGATATTTATTGTTGCTAAAAAGGATGTTATGCAAAATGTGGGGAATTTTTTACCTGTAGTGAAAAAAGAGATTAAAAGGGTTATACTTATTGGTGCAAGTAATATAAACTTTTTTTTAGCAAGAATGATCCAAAATACATACAGAACAATTTTAATAGAAAATGACTTGGAAAAGAGCAATCGAATAGCATCATTTTTGGACAAAACAGCTATTTATAATGAAGATATATTTGCCTCCACATTATTAGACGAACTACTTTTAACAGAAAATGATTTTTTTGTTGTTGCAACAGAATATGACAATCTAAATCTATTGGCATCACTTCTCCTTAGGAACAGAGGTGTTGAAAGGACAGCGTGTATAACACACAAATCCCAACTCCTATCCACTGTGGAGAGTGCCGGAGTTAAGCAGGTATTTAGCCCTCAGATAATTATCAGTAATGATATTGCAAGCGTAATGAGGACACAAGAACTTCTCTCACTCAGCAGTTTTCAAAATTCTGATGCTGAGTTTGTAGAGCTGACAGTAGAAAAAGATTCACCCTTGACAAACAGAAGGATTGACCAAGCAAAACTGCCCAAAAATACTCTTTTTGTTGCAGTTTTAAGGGGCGAGAGTGTTTATATACCTCGTGGGGATTATGTGCTTGAAAAAGATGATAGGCTAATTGTTTTGTGTAAGCAAAAAAATCTAAAAAAGATTGAAGCCCTCCTTTCATCGTAAGGTTTACCATATAAATGCGATATAAAATAATTGCAAGACTTCTTGGACTTTTGACCATATCTGTGGGAATTAATATGCTAGGTGCACTTTTGTGGGCACTTTATTATTCAGAATCTGTATGGAAAGAGTTATTGATTTCAATGGTAATTTCTGTTGCAATAGGTTATCTTCTCATAAGGGTAGGCAAAAAATCTAAATACACATCACTAACTCACAAGGAAGCTCTTTTCACTGTTGGTGCAGGATGGTTCACAGCAGGGTTGGTAGGTGCACTTCCCTTTTTTATTAGCGGGGAAATCCCACAATTTTATAATGCTTTTTTTGAAACAATTTCCGGCTTCACCACCACAGGGGCATCAATCCTAACTGATATAGAATCATTACCAAAGGGTCTATTGTTCTGGAGGAGTTATACACATTGGCTCGGTGGTATGGGAATTATCGTACTTTTTGTTGCAATTTTTCCTTTTCTTGGTGTAAGCGGTAAAAAGATGTATCAGTTTGAAGTCCCTGGTCCGAATGTTGGAGGTCTCGCCCCAAAAATTCAATCCTCTGCTTTTATCCTCTGGGCTATCTATATTGGTTTATCATCAGTTGAAATAATATTTTTGTGGATATCTGGGATGACCCTTTTTGATGCAATGTGCCATACTTTTGGAACAATGGCAACAGGTGGATTCTCAACAAAAAATGGTTCAATAGGGCACTATGATAGCCAAGTCATCTATCTAATCATAACATTTTTTATGATTCTTGCCGGAGCAAACTTTTCACTCTACTATTTTATTTTAAAGAGAAAAATAGCTCAGGTTTCCAAAGATACAGAGTTTAGAACATATATTTTAATAATTCTAATATCAACTATTGTTTTCACCATTGCCCTTTATAAACCACAAAGTTCAAAAATTGCCACTACCAGCGATTTGCCATACCAAGAAAATATTTCGGAGTCGGCTATAGTCTCAGCATTTAATGTTGTATCTATAATGACCACAACTGGTTATGGCAATGTGGATACAAACAGGTGGCAAATGATGCTAAAAATATGGTTGTTTTTACTTATGTTTGTTGGCGGTTGTGGAGGTTCAACAGGAGGAGGTATCAAAGTTGTCCGTTTTGTCATCCTGATAAAATATGCAGCAAAACACCTTATAACCTCATATTCACCCCAGAGAAAGGTTATTGTAAAACTGGCAGGAAGGCCTGTTGACAATACTATAATTCATAGAACATTGAGCTTCTTTTTTCTCTATCTTTTGATTTATGGTATTGGTATACTGGTAATTTCGAGTTTTGGTTATGATTGGGCTGTAACACTCTCCTCTGTGGCTGCTACACTCAACAATATAGGCCCTGGATTTTCACTTGTTGGATCTACTGGAAATTATGCTTTTATGCACCCTTTTGCAAAAATATTTTTATCTGTTTTAATGGTGGCAGGGAGGTTAGAGCTTTTTGCTGTAATTATGTATTTTGTCCCTGATTTCTGGAAAAATTAGCCCACTATTATGATGAAAGTAAGAGAAAAAGATTCGAAAAAAAAAGGTATTTTTGTTGGGATTTGCACAGTTGATATAATCTCCTACACGCCATTTTTTGTTGGAAAAAACAGCAAAATAGATGTTGAAAAACAACTACTTTTAGCAGGTGGTCTTGCAACCAACTCTGCTATTGCTTTCTCTGCACTTGGGAATTATGCTCACCTTATAACTGCTCTTGGGTGTAGTTATGTTGCACAGATTGCCAAGCAGGATATAAAAGATAATAAAGTGGGGCTGATAGACATTAAGAGGGATAGACACTCCCTTCCTGTAATCTCCACAGTCAGGGTTAACCTCAAAACAGGTGATAGGTCGGTAGTATATAAAAAACCAAAAACTCCAAAATTAGATTTAAATCAGATTCCAAAAAATATCTGTAAAGATGCATCCGTTGTTCTGGTGGATGCAAATAACATTGAAGCTTGCATCTATATTGCAAAAAATGCAAAAGAAGTTGGAGCCTATGTTGTTCTGGATGGCGATAAGTGGAACCAGGGTATTGAGATGCTTTTGCCATTTGTAGACTATGCAATTTGTTCGGAAGTTTTTTTACCCAATTTAAAATATGATGAAATTTTTAACTGTTTAAATGGATATGGGATAAAAAATATTGCAATAACAAGAGGGGGAAAATCTATAATTGTAAATCAAGAAGGTAAAATCTCACAAATATTTATTCCAAAGGTAGAGATAAAAGATACACTTGGAGCTGGTGATATTTTGCATGGAGCTTTTTGTCACTACATATCACAAAATAATGATTTTAAAAGAAGCCTTTTGTATGCAAGTGAGATTGCCTCATTTAGTTGTCTATTTTTTGGAACAAGGGAGTGGATTGAAAAAAGGGAATAAATAAAAAATAAAAAGCAAGGAGGCGAAGTGGCAATCACCCTATACAAAAGTCCAGTTGGCATAATTCAGTTATCACAAAAAGGAGATAAGATTGTTCATATCTCTTTTAAAAAAAGTGTGATGCAGGATAATAAAGATAATAAAGAAGAGTTAACACCTTTACTCACTGAGTGCAAAAAGCAATTTGACGAATATTTTTTTGAGGGGAAACGGGGGTTTTCTCTGCCTCTTTTTGCAAATGGGACAAAATTTCAAAAAAAGGTTTGGAAAATATGTAGTTCAATTGAATATGGTAAAACAATATCATACAAAGAGATAGCAACGGAGCTTGGTAGCAAGTCCTACTGTAGGGCTGTGGGAGGGGCACTTGGAAAAAATCCACTACCAATTGTTATCCCATGCCATAGAGTAGTAGCCTCAGATGGTTCTTTGGGTGGGTATTCTGGTGGAATTGAGATTAAAAAATATCTACTAAATCTAGAAAAAAATAAGGGTTGACGAAATTTTTAAAATAAGATAAAAGCATTATATAACTTGACTACAAAAACTACAGAAAACTTTATGCATTTTGATTGTTTATGATAAATAAAAAGGTACTTATAAGAGACTCTTTTGCAAAGATAAATCTCTATTTGGATACACTGAAAAGAGAGAAAAAATATACAAAAATAAGGACACTTTTCTCCGAAATTGATCTTTGTGATACAATAAGCTATCAAGCTAATAGAAGTGATAGGATTTGCCTTGTAACGCAGACAGATGAACTGGCAAATAACAAAAATTTGATTTATACAGTTGCACGGTTTATCCAAAAACAATTTTCCGTGGAGTGTGGAGCAACAATCCGTCTAACAAAAAGGATTCCAATTGCAGCTGGTTTGGGTGGAGGTAGTTCAAATGCCGCTACCACAATTAATGCACTCTCAGAACTCTGGAAATTAGATATATCCCTAGACAAAAAACAGAAAATTGCAGATATGTTTGGTAGCGATATCACATTTTTTTTATATGGTGGATTTGCACTTGGTGAAGGGAGAGGGGAGAGAGTCAGTCCATTTCATTTTAAACAAATAGATAACATTTTGTTGGTAAACCCAAAAATTCAAATAAAAAGCTCAGTTGCATATCAACTTGTTGAAAATTATAGGGCAACCAAAAACTGGGAAAAATTATTAAAGAAACAAAATATCAAATATTGCTATAATGCTCTCTCGGTGGGCATCACAAAAAAATATAAAGAAATTGATAATATCATTAAACAGATGAAAGAGCTTGGAGCAATAAATTCCATTCTATCGGGTAGTGGTTCAACAGTCATTGGATTTTTTCCAAATCTGGCCACAATCGAAAAAGCAAAAAATCAATTCCAAAATAAAAACTATTGGATATTCAAAACAAAAACGAAAAGGAGAAACTATGAATTTCACAAAAGTTGAAGTATTCTTAAGAGAAGATGACAATATTCTAAAAGCATTTGCAAATATGGTTATTGACGACTCTCTTATTGTGAGGAACATCAAAGTTATCGAAGGATCTAAAGGGCTTTTTGTGGCAATGCCAAACAGAAAACTAAAAAACGGAGAGTATAGGGATGTGGTTCATCCTCTAAATTCTGAAACAAGGGCAGAGATAGAACAACTTGTGTTGGATAGATACGAAGAAGAAAAAAGTAGACAACAAGATTAATTAGGGGATTTAAGATTAAGTTCTTTTCTGGTAACGCCCATAAAATTTTGGCAGAAAAAATTGCAGAAAATGTTAAAAATGAGGTTGGAAAGAGTATAATAGGTAAAATTAATGTGTTTGAGTTTTCTAATGGGGAGACTTTTGTAAGGATTAGGCAGAGCATAAGGGGTAAGCAGGTATTTCTTTTTCAGCCAATATGTTTTTCAAGGATAAACTCACATAATAATGTTAATTCCTTCCGAACCTGTAATGACAATTTGATGGAATTGCTTATAATGATGGATGCCTGCAGAAGATCATCGGCAGAAAAAATAACTTGCATAATCCCATATTATGGTTATTCACGCTCGGACAAAAAAGATCAGTCTGGTGCACCAATCTCTGCAAAATTAGTTGCTGATATGTTGGAAAGAGCAGGAGCAGATAGAATTGTAACATTTGACTTTCATTCCGACCAAATACAAGGCTTTTTTAATATCCCGGTGGATAATCTTTCTGCATCATATCTTTTTGCTACTGAGTTCTCCGAAAAATATTCAGATATTCAGGTAATTGTTTCACCGGATTCTGGTGGAGTCCCCAGAGCACGAGATTTGTCAAAAAGGATAAATTGGGCACGGCAAAAATTAAATCCTAAAAAAAAGATAAAAAAGACCAAAGTTGCATTCGGCGACAAGAGAAGGTCTTCCAACAATGATAAGTCAAAAGTTACTTACATTATTGGAAATGTAAAAGATAAAGTCGTTCTAATTTATGATGATATAGTGGATACAGCAGGCTCACTTGTAGAAATTGCAAATGTTTTGAAAAAACGAGGTGCAAAAAAAGTATATGCCGCGTGTGTTCATGGTGTCCTTTCTGGCAAGGCTATCAAAAGAGTAAACGAGTCTGGGATAATAAAGATGTTCATTACAGATACCATCCCATTTGACGATAAAAGAAGTGAGTGTAAAAAAATAGAATTGATTTCAATTAAGGATGTTTTGTCAGATGCTATAGTCCGAATATATAATAAAAAATCTGTAAGTAAACTATTCAGAATAGATATCGACGAGAGTTAAGGAGTTAAAGTGGATTTTAATATTAATGTTGAAAAAAGAGCAGAGAGAAGGAAAAAATCTCTAATTAAAAATTTGAGAAAAAGTGGCTATATCCCTGGGATAATTTATGGAGAGGGAAAATTGGGATTAAATATCAAATTAAGAGAAAATGAGTTTATCAGAGTTTATAATAAATCAATTGGTGAAGTTGCATTTTTTGACTTCAAATTGACAAATAAATCCTATAAAACAATAATAAAAGAGAAACAGATTCACCCAGTAACCAGGAGGATCCTTCACATTGATTTTATGGAAGTACACAAAGGTAAACCAATTTCAATCTCTGTTCCTATAAAAATTATAGGCGAGCCAAATGGGGTCAAAAAGGGTGGTATGTTAGATGTTTTAATTCGTGAAGTTGAAGTAACCTGTCTTCCAAAAGATATTCCTGAAGATTTTGAAATTGATGTCTCAGATCTTGAAATTGGTGATAGTATCCATATAGAAGATTTGGATACAAAGGATTTGAATACATCCCAACAACCAGATGTCACTGTTCTCCATGTTTTACCTCCAAGGAAAGAAGAAGAGGTAGAGGTAAAAGAGGAAGAGACCGAAGAGGAGACTGAGGAGATAAAAGAGACAGAAAAAACTGAAAAAGAGTAGGAATGAAACTATTGGTCGGACTGGGCAATGAAGGAGCAGAATACACCAATACAAGGCACAATGTAGGATTTTTGGTTTTAGATAGTTTTTCAAAAAAGAGAAATATTAAATTCAAAAAAACAGGTGACTATAGTTTTGCAAGATTAAACAGTCTCATTTTGATAAAACCCTCCACATTTATGAATAGTAGTGGCTTGGCTCTAAACTCTGCATTATGTAGGTTCAAACCAAGCAGTTTTCTTGTTATTTCCGATGATGTAAATTTAAACTTCGGTCAAATTAGAATGAGAAAAAACGGTTCTTCTGGTGGGCATAAAGGTCTAAAATCTATTGAAGGAGTCCTTGGCAGCCAAAGTTATAATAGAATAAGAGTTGGTATAGGGGGTGGAAATTTGCCACATCTTTCATCTTTTGTTCTTGGAAAATTTGCAAAAAGAGAGATTGATGAACTCACGAAAGTTATAAATTATATTTCTGAACTAATTGAAAAATATATTGAAGAAGGTTTTGATGCAACAATTGAATTATTTAGCAGAACAAAAAGGCCTATTCTAAGCTAATTTTGTTTAGAATCATTTATGAGTTATATATTAAACTAAACTCAAATTGAAGACCAAAGGAGAAATTTGATGAAATATGAGAGCATGGCGATTTTTAAAGATGTTTTGACCGATGATGAGATAAAAAAGGAGAATGAATACATTCTATCCCTTATAACAGAGTTGGATGGGCATATATACAATACAGACTTATGGGGTAGAAGAGATTTGGCATACTCAATAAAAAAGATTGATAGGGGATATTATGTGGTCAACTACTTTAATCTGCCAGAGGATAAAACAGTGGATTTGATGAGATACTATCGTTTTAATGAGAACATCTTGAGATATAATTTAATTACGAATAATTAAAAAGTGTCAAAGTTTTCGCCAGAGCAAAAAATAATCATGGCGACCAAAAATTGAGAATAAGGAGAGAAAAAATGGCAAAATTATTAAGATTTCCAAATTTGAATTCAATCACACTTACAGGAAGATTAACAAGAGATGTGGAGCTTCGTTATACACCAAGCGGAGATCCTGTAGCCTCTCTGCCAATAGCATTTAGCAAAAATTATAGAGATGCAGATGGCAATTGGCAACAGAAATCATACTTTATTGATGTTGTAGTATGGCGAAAAAGTGCCGAAAATTGTGCACAAAACCTTTCCAAAGGCTCAGCAGTTTTGGTGGAAGGAGAGCTTCAAACAAGAATTTACACAACAAAAGATAATCAAAACAGAAAAGTTGTTGAAATAAATGGAAGACGAGTTTTGAATTTAGAAAGAGACGAGTCAAGTGGCGAATACAACAAAAAACCAGATACAAAAATAGAAAAAAATATAGAAAATAGCTTTAGTGAAAGCGAAACAACTGACGAAGATATACCATTTTAAAATTGGAGAACTGTAATGGCATTTATTAGAAGAAAAAAAATATTTAAAAAGAAAAAATGTAGATTTTGTTCAAACGCAGAGTTGGAAATAGATTACAAAAATGTTGATATTCTTAAAAGATTAATAGCAGAAAGTGGAAAAATTTTGAGCAGAAGATTTACAGGAACCTGTGCCAAACACCAAAGACAAGTAGCCAGAGAGATAAAAATAGCAAGACAAATGGCCTTGCTTCCATTCAAAACAGCATAATAAATTTATGTATATAGTCTATTCTGGTATCTATGTATTGTTATCTTATCTGAATCCATTTTTTGGAGTATTTTTTACTCTTGGCATTATTGGCAACAAACTTCTATTTAATAAAAAATTTAACAGTTATTATATCAATATAATCCTTTTTTCATCACTACTTTTGATATTTAAGATTATCTATTTAGCAGATTTTTTTGAAATAATTTTTGCCAGTTTTACCACGTATGCTTATTTTTATTGGATTTTCAAAAAAGGTCGGTTATAACACAATTGTTGTAAATACCATTTTTTTGGTGCTTTTGTTCTCTTTCATACAATATCTGTTATTTAAAAATTATTATCAAAACATTATTCAACAGAGCATTATGCTCATCAAACAGATATTAATTCAGTCAGATAAAGAAGGTTTTCTATTTGATAATTTGGATATGATAAGAAGAGTTTACCTAAAAACTTATATATCAATATATACTGTTATAATAGGGTTTGCAATTTATTTGGGGACAATATTTTTATCAAAAAAAAAGGAGATGAAAAAGTGGGAACACAGTCTTTTTGAACTACCTACCTATTTTACCTATATTTTGATTTTTGCTCTTTTTTTTTATGTGATTCCCTCCTCTTTATTCAAAGATGTCGGCATAAATCTACTTATTATTTTAAACTTGGTATATTTTATACAGGGTGTCTCTGTCATTTTATTTATTTTTAGTTCATATTTTAAAAAATCTAAAATTTATTATATAATATTTATAACTCTGTTGATTATTAATAATTTGTTTATTTTAGTTTTGTCTTTGATTGGGATTTTTGACAGATGGTTTGATTTTAGAAAACTTCATAAATCAAATAAAGTTAGCTTTGGAGGCTAAAGATGAGAATAATATTAACACAGGATATTCATAATTTGGGTTTGGCGGGGGATATAACATCTGTTGCAAATGGATATGGGCGGAACTATCTCATTCCAAAAAAGATGGCTCTTAGAGCTACTGCTGGAAACGAGAAAAGAATAGAGATAATAAAAAAAATCGCTGAACAGAAAAAGTTGAAAGAGTTCGAGAACTTAAAATCAATTGCAGGATCGCTTGATGGGAAACAAATTGATTTTGTCAGAAAAACTGACGAAAAAGGACATCTTTTTGGTTCGGTTACCCAGGAGGATATAACCAGATATTTTTTGAAAGATGGAGTTAATATCCACAGATCAATGGTAAAAATGGAATCTCATATAAAAGAGATTGGAGAATATAAAATCCCTTTGCATTTGACTGGCGATGTTGAGGCAAATCTTAAGGTAGTTGTGAAAAGTGAAAGTTTTGAAGAACTAATAGAGGAAGAGGAAGAAGTTGAAGAGAAAGAAGTTGAAGAGAATCAAACACAGAAACTGGAAGTAGAAAAAGAAAAGATGGAATGAGTTTTTTAAATAAAGCTGGGTTTAAGGAGTTTTTACTTAAACTTGCAGGAGCACAATTTAAAGAGATTGTGCTTTTTTCTTTTGTATGGGATAAAATAGTTGGCAAGGGGATTGCCAAACGCGCAAGTATAGAAAAATATGAAAAAGGCACTCTTTTTGTCTCTGTTTCAAACAATGTTTGGCTGCAGGAACTGGTGCTCATGAAAGAAAAACTTATAAAAAAACTATCAAAAGCTACTGGCGTAACATTAAAAGACATTATATTTTATATTAAATACCAAAAGGAGTTAAAATGGGTAAAAAAGAGGTAAAGATTGCCCCTTCACTGCTCTCTTGTGATTTTTTGAATTTGGAGCAAGAGATAAAAAAACTCACAGCTTCAGGTGCTGATTTATTGCATTTGGATGTTATGGATAACCACTTTGTCCCAAATATTACTTTTGGTTTCCCAATTATAAAAGCGATAAAAGATTTTTCAGAAATCCCAATTGATGTCCATCTGATGGTGGAAAAACCAGAAAACTATTTAGATAAACTTTCTGATATTGGAGCCGACTATATATCTGTGCATAAAGAGGGAAATCACCATCTTCAGAGATTAATTGGCAAAATTAAAAAAGCTGGTAAAAAGGCTGGAGTTGTGCTTAATCCTGCAACACCAATTTCATCCATAGAACCAATAATCCCAGATGTTGACTTCATCCTATTAATGAGTGTTAATCCTGGTTTTGGAGGACAAAAATTTTTACCTTTAGTTTACGATAAATTGGATAAACTTGCTAAGTATAAAAAAAAATATACTTTTGAGATTGAGGTAGACGGTGGGGTGGATGATAAAAATCATAAAAAACTGAAGGAAAAGGGTGTTGATATCTTTGTTGCAGGCTCTTATATATTTGCATCTGATGATTATAAAATAAAAATTGATTCGTTAAGAATATAAAACTATTAGTTTGAGATAATATAGTCATTAAAGATTTTTCTGAAGGAGAAAAAATGGAGATAAAAATAGAACCTATAATTGTCCCAGAAGGGACTAATATCATCTTTGGAATGTCTCACTTTATAAAAACTGTCGAAGATTTGTACGAGGCGATAGTTAACTCTGTACCCGGAGCAAAATTTGGCATAGCTTTTAATGAGGCATCCGGAGAGTGCCTTGTTCGTATGATGGGAACAGTAAAAAGCTGATAGACCTTGCAGTTGAAAATCAAAAACGAATTGGAGCTGGACATAGCTTTTTGATAGTTATGGAGGATGCTTTTCCTATCAATCTTTTACCTTCTGTAAAAGCTTGCAGAGAGGTAGTGAACATCTTTTGTGCTACAGCAAACAATGTTTCAGTTCTTCTTGTTCAAAACGGTAAGGGTATAGGAGTTATAGGGGTAATTGATGGACAAAAGCCAAAAGGTGTGGAGGTTGCAGTGGAAATAGCTGCAAGAAAAAAGTTATTAAGAGATTTTGGTTATAAAAGATAGATAACAAGGTTTATAGAAATATACTATAACCCATTGTCGGATAAAATATTATGAAATTAAACTTTCTACGGAAATGGGTAGAGGAAAATCAAAAAAAAGAGTTAAAATTCAAGAATTTCCTCAAGTGGCGTGACCAATATTTGATAACCTTTATTCAAACAGATTATTCTCTTCATATAAACTTGGACTCGCAAGATTGTTTTCCCTTTTTTACAAAATCTTCAAAAATGGAATTCCTTCCCACAAAATTCAAATTTTTATCATTACTCAAAAACTCCACACTACAAAATATTAAAGTAATATCTAACGATAGAATTGTCCAATTCACCTTTAGTAAAATGGATATATATTCACAGAAAATTGATTATTTTCTTGTAGCTGAACTCATCCCACGCTTTATGAATATCATTTTATTAAAAGAAGAAAATGAAAAATTCCAAATTTTAGAGAGCATCAAAAAATATACTTTTGCACAAAATCCTCAAAGAGAAATTCTTCCAAAAGCAGAATATGTTCCTCCAAAAACTAACTTTATAAGTAGTTCCGAATCTATAAATTTTCCAATCCTCATTTTTTATAGTTTATTTTTAAGAGTTCTGCCAAAATTTTTAATTTTTGATAATCTTTTGCGTTTGCCAATTCACTCTCTAATTTTTTTAGTTTTTTTACTTTTTTTGTTATAATTTTTAGAAATGCTCTTCTGTTTTTTTCATCCTGAACTCTCTTTTGTTCTGCAAAAATATTATTATAATATTTATATTCAAAATAGTCATTAACCTTGTTAAACTCCATTTTGTTAAAGAGGATTGGAAAATTTATAGATTCGGAACTACTTATAAAGTTAGTTTTTGGAGGAACATATTCTGCTTTTGGAAGAATTTCTCTTTGAGGATTTTGTGC